>Ga0208660_1000685_pt1 | contig 13671 bp, 7 predicted proteins | sample DEB08_DNA_13_FD_184527 | JGI IMG/M metagenome (GOLD analysis project Ga0208660, IMG submission 184527) | Aqueous microbial communities from the Delaware River and Bay under freshwater to marine salinity gradient to study organic matter... | ecosystem: Environmental > Aquatic > Marine > Coastal ... | reverse complement strand
TCTGGGGTGAGTACACACGAAGGCGCCTCTTCCACTACTTTTTGGTGGCGCCGTTGAATGCTGCATTCCCGTTCGAAAAGATAAACGACATTGCCGTGGCTGTCAGCCAGCACCTGGATTTCGATGTGGCGGGGAGAGGTGACAAATTTTTCGATGAAGACGGCGCCATCGCCAAAGGCGGAGATCGCTTCGCTCACCGCGCGTTCCATTTGTTCCTCAAATTCGCCGACATGTTCCACCAACCGCATTCCTTTCCCACCACCACCAGCTGAAGCTTTGATCAGGATTGGAAAACCAACTTCCTGTGCTACTTTTTTGGCGGCTTCCACATCGGTGATGGCTTCGTCCACTCCAGGTACCATAGGCACGCCGTAAGATTTGACCGTTTCCTTAGCTGCTAGCTTAGAGCCCATCACTTCAATAGCGTGGGTCTTAGGACCAATGAAGGTGATTCCAGCGCGTTCGACCGCTTCGGCAAAGGCGGCGTTTTCACTGAGAAAACCGTAGCCAGGATGAATGCCGTCTACGCCCAATTCCTTAGCCACCGCAATGATTTTATCAGCCAGAAGATACGATTGGCTGGAAGGAGGGGGGCCCAGCAATACCGCTTCGTCGGCAAATTTTACGTGTGGTGCCTGGCGATCAGCCTCCGAATAAACGGCGACGGTGGCAATGCCCATCCGACGGGCCGTTCGCATAACCCGTAGGGCAATTTCTCCACGATTGGCAACCAGTATCTTTTTCATAAAGCAGTATTAATTCGCTGAAAGTTTGCGTTCGGCAAGTTATAATTTTTCTTGATCGATGTGGACACCCGATGGTAAAAACGGACTGGCATCACCCCCACCTTTGATGATTTCCCGAACAATGGTGGAACTGATATGAGAATAAGCTGGGGGGCTGATCAGAAAGATCGTTTCGATACCTTGCCCCACAATATTGTTGAGTTGGGAGATGGTTTTTTCGTAATCAAAATCAGAAGCATTCCGCAGTCCACGCAATAGGTATTTGGCGCCAATCTTGTTGCAGTAGTGCGCCGTCAGGCCCTCGAAAGTCGTTACTTCTACCTGGGGATAAGAAGCGAAGACCAGCCGCAGCCAGCCCAGCCGTTGCTCCAGGGGGAAAAGACTTTGTTTTTGGGAATTAACCCCAATGGCGATGACAATTTTATCGAAAAGGGGTAAAGCCCGCTCTACCAGATCAAAATGACCAGTAGTAATGGGATCAAAAGACCCTGGGAATACAGCTATTTTTGACATGCAAATATTTTCAGGTGGAAATCAGCTCATTTCGGACGTTAAGATATAAACCTTTGCTTAAGTGGTATCAATTTCGATTGTATTTGATCATACGTGATTTTTTTTTACCCCGTTGTGCAACATAATTTTTTTTTGTCGTACTAAAAACAATGTTCTTATTATAAAAAACATTAATTTAGTATTCGAATTGCGGCGTAATCCTTTTTCATAGGGTGCAATGCAATCACTTCCACTTCAAAGGCCGACACTCGTCGGAACACACCAAAAGTAGCCGTCATTTTTTCAGATTGCCCAGTTCACCGTGCCGTTTTGTTTGCTTATTACGGGATATCGACTTCTAGTCAGCTAAGGTTACACCAAGACTGTTCAAGTACCTGGAGAGAGAGTTGGAAATTATTGTCTTTATTTGATACATTGACTATGAAAAAATCAGCAATTGCACCCGTATTATTCGTTGTTGCACTCCTCTCTTTCTGTCCATTTGTTACTGCCCAGCAGAGTAAAGTGGAAAAAGCAGACCAATTAATGGAAGCGCTTCGCTACCAGGAAGCCATTGGTGTGTACCAGAAACTTTACCAAAAAGACAATGCTTCTTTGCCCGCAGTTTTAGGGCTGGCTACCGCCTATCGGAAATCTGGAAAACTGGAAGAAGCAGCTTCCTGGTATGGGAAAGCCCTGAGCCTGCCCACCGTAGATCCGGCTGTTTACTTCACCTATGGTCAGGTCTTGCTGCAGGTTCGTAACTGTGCCAGTGCCCAGTCTGCGTTTAATCACTTTCTGCGCCTCAAACCTGATGATGAACGAAAAAGTATGTTGGCGGATGTCTGTGCCTACCAAAACCAATTGCTGGTAGAAAGTGCACAACGCATCCACTTGTCCCTACCCGGTTTCAACGGGCCAGCCAGTGAACTGGCGCCTGCCTTTTACCAGAAGGGGATTGTTTTTGCTGCTTTACGACCTGCTGAAGGCCGTAAACCTGCTGATTACGATCTCTTTTACACCAAGGTTATACTTTCTGACCAACCGGCTGGTGTCGATCTGAGTTACGAACCCCCGCAGGCCTTTTCAGACTTGTTGAATACCCCATTCAACGAAGCTATCGTGGCCTTTAGCCCCGATTTTAGCACAATTTATTTCACCCATAATCAGGAGCGGCCCGTTTCCGAAAAATATCCACTCAGGCGACTGGAAATATTGGCCACTCACCGGGATGCCACCGGTGCCTGGTCTGCTCCCGAAGGATTGCCCTTTAATAGCCCCGGTTTTAGTACGGCTCACCCTGCGCTGTCTGCCGATGGTAACCGCCTGTTTTTTACCTCCGATCGTCCCGGCGGTTTTGGGGGTAAGGATTTGTACTACAGTGAGCGGATCGGACTCAACTGGAGCGACCCCGTAAATTTGGGGCCACAGATCAATACCGAAGGCGATGAGCTATATCCTTTCGTACATCCCAACGGGGATTTGTACTTCGCCAGCAACGGACAGCTGGGCTTAGGGGGATTGGATATTTTTCGATCAGAAGATTTAGGGGGCGGTGCCTGGTCTTTGCCGGAAAACATGGGAGCCCCAATTAATTCAGTCTCCGACGACTTTGGATTTATCCTGGAGCAGGCAGGCAATTACGGGTTTTTAACTTCCAACCGGATCGGTGGCGCTGGGGAGGACGATATTTATGCGTTTCAGTACAGATACCCGGTCGTGCAGGAACAATACGCAGCAAAAGGCAGTCAAGCGGATCTCCACGGGACCGTATACGATAAACTCACTGGCCTACCTATTCCTTTTGCCCAGGTGAAATTGGTGAGCACCGATTGTGCGGATACCGTGCGCCTGGCCGCCGACGAAAGCGGCTATTTTGTACACCAGTGGGAAGCGGCATGTTGCTATGAGTTAAGCGCCACCAAAGAGAATTATTTCAATACCCCCTACGAGCAGCTGTTCTGCTTCAGCAAGCAAGAGCAATACCCCGACCTTGCCATTTACCTGGCGCCTTACCGGCTGGAAGCCAATCAAAAAATGACTCAAGTTGAAAAACACGGGGAGGATCATTTTCAGGTTGGCACCCCAACAGCCCCGGAGCACAATGACCGCGCCATCCCTTACTTGCTCAATGTGTACTACGATCTGGATCGCGCCAGTGTGCGTGCCGAGGCTATTCCCGAGCTGAGCCGACTTTACTGGTTAATGGTCTTTAATCCTGAACTGCAACTCGAAATCAGTTCCTATACAGATTCTCGTGGTTCAGCAGAGTATAATCGACATTTGTCACAAAGGCGTGCGGACGCAATTGTGAACTGGCTGGTTAAAAAAGGCGTAAGCCGCAGTCGGCTGATTGCCAAAGGTTACGGCGAGGAGCGCCTGGTCAATTCTTGCCAGGACGGCGTGACCTGTACTGAAAACGAACACCAAAACAACCGCCGCACCGAATTTCGGGTAACGGATCAAAAACTCGGACATACCTATTAGAGTCAGGTAGTAATAAGCTAAGATGGGTTAACTGTTTGTAAATAACAAAATGGAATACTACTTTTACAATCAAGGATTCTTCTTTCACAAAGACCTATTACCTAATCTAGCCATTATAATATGAGATTCAATCCCGTTACACTAATAATTGCTTGCCTGCTGTTGTTCAGTTCGCCCCTTGCTGCCCAATTCCGAACAGCGATGCGAACCGCTAACAAACAGTATGACATTAATGCCTACAACCTGGCCGTACAATCGTATTTGTCCGCACTGGAGCGACGCCCCGATGATCCGGAAGCGCTGGGTAAATTAGCCGATTGCTACCGGCATTTAAATATGATGGAAGATGCGGCCCGCTACTACGCGCAAGCCGTTCGTTTGAGAGATGTCAATAAACAACACTTTCTCGAGTTTGGCGAGGTGCTAATGGCGCTGGGGCGATACGATGAGGCCAAACAATGGTTTGACACGTATGCCCGGGATGTAAGTGCAATGGTTGGGAGGCAGTATAGCCAGAGTTGTGATTTTGCCAAGACCCAGATCACAGCGGCTTCAGGCTTCAATGTCAGGCCGGAATTGTTAAATACCCCTTCTGCGGACTTTGGGCCTTCCTTTGTCTTATCCGACCAGGTTGTCTTTTCTTCTGCCCGCACCGATCTTGCCGCTCCGGGATCCTTTTCCGGAAAAGCTGGTAACAGCTTATTGGTAGCCACCATCGGCCAGGATCGTTTCCTGGCAATTCCCTACCTCTTGCGCAATGGCTACCAGGTTGACGGTGGCAATGCCGGGCCGGTTTCCTATTCTCCCGACGGGGCCAAAGTCATCTTCACCCGTAACAATTTTGTGGATGGTACGCGGCAAATACCGTCTAGTGGCATGCAATTGGCCCTTTTTGAGGCTACCGTGAGCGCCAGTGGAGAATGGACCAATGTGCGTCCTTTTCCTTTCAACGGATCGGATTACTCCACCGGTTATGCTACTTATACGCCCGATGGCCGCGGCGTTTATTTCGCCTCTGACCGGCCCGATGGTTTTGGTGGTTACGATATTTATACTTCTTACCTCGTCGGTAATTCGTGGAGCACCCCTGAGAACCTGGGCCCCGTAGTAAATTCGCCAGGTAATGAGCTGACGCCGTTTTTTGACGGCAGTAGTTTATATTTTGCCTCCGATTGGCACTACGGCCTGGGGGGCTTAGATGTGTTTCGTTCTCAGCAGGATAATGGCCGCTGGACTCAAATATTTCACATGGGCGCCGCCATCAATTCTCCGCGTGACGATTATGGTTTTGTCTTTAACGATGCGCGCAATCTTGGTTACGTGGTCAGCAACCGGACGGGTGGAAGTGGTAACGAAGATGTTTACCGGGTTACCCGATCAGCCGATAACATTACCCTGGTCATTAAAAATGCCAGTGATGGCGCACCTTTGGCCAACGCTATTGTAGATTTTGTAGAGTGTGGAGAAGGTGCCTATCAAGCCGGCACGGATGGCTTGTACACCTTCCAGGCCATGCAGGGTCTCAACTGCAACCTGGTTGTGCGCAAAGACGGCTACGTAAGTGCAACCGTGCCCCTGGCCACCCTGGGCAGTGGCGACCAAAAAGAGATCACGGTAAACCTGACCAAAATCAATGAAACCTATCCGGGAAAAGTGGTGGATTACGCTACGCGTATTCCGTTGCAGGGTGTAGTCGTGCGGGTGCTCAATCGTCAAACGGGTACAGCTATGGAAGCTGTAACCGATGTGAACGGTGATTATTACGTAGCCATGACACCGTTCACAACCTACGATTTTACAATCCGCAATCCGGGCTACCAGGACATTGTCTTTGTTTTGCCAGTAGAAGATGGCCGGAATCGCAATATGCTGGGGGTAATTGGTATGCAGACCGGTGTGGCTGGTACGAGTGGCATCAACCCTGGGGTAACACCTACTACTCCGGTCACTCCCGTCAATCCGGGAACGAGTGGTAATAATTCGGTTCAGGCTGGGTACGCCATTCAGTTGGCGGCTTTGAGTAAGTTGGACCTGAGCCGGTATAGCAGCCTCAATAATTTGGGACAAGTTTACGGTGTTCCGGCTGGTAACATATACAAAGTTCGATTAGGGGTTTATGGTACCCGACAAGAAGCCGAACAGGCCCTGCGCGGCGTTAAATCCAAAGGATATAATGATGCTTTTATCGTAACTGAAGCGGGTAGCAGTACCACCGGCAATGTACCCAATACCTCCCCGGTAAGCCAGCCGACCACCCAGCCAACCACCCAACCAACCAGCAATTACAGCTACCTGGTACAGCTGGGCGCCTACTCTAAGCCCGAAAATTTTGACCAGTCTAAAGCAGCCAGCCTCGGAACGATCGTTTCCCGACCAAAGGGTGCGCTCACGGCCATGTTGGTAGCCAATATCGCCAGTTTAGACCAGGCCCGGATCATTCAAAGTCGCGCCCGCGCCGCTGGCTGGGTAGGTGCCTTTATTGTGCAGGACCAAAATGGACAATTGGTGAAGGTGGAGTAATTGAGTACTAACCTGCCTGTCAGCAAATTCAGCTGACAGGCAGGTAGTGACTTAGTGGTTGGGAAATTTAAAGTTAGTATTGCTGGTAATAACAAAAGAACCGGGTAAACCAAATATTAAATATTCTAAGTATTTATTTTTATTGAATTTAAAATTTGAATATTATTGAAATAACGTGTAATTTGAAAAAATGATAATCATTTAAAATTTCAAAACATGCGCAACGCTACCTCTCTACCTCTCTACCATTTTCCTAATTTTACTCTTCCCCATTACCATCTCCGCCCAGGAATACAACGACATCTGGCTGCGCGATTGGGTCAACAATCAAGGCATCAGTAATACGCTGGCTGGGCGGAATCTCAGCATCACCGCAGGAGATTACGTTTACGAAGCAGTTCACCAGCTCAACGACGACGGGCAGCACGATCTGGTCTTGTCCAAGTCCACCCTCAAGGGCGTGCAGGTGTGGATCGATACCTTTAATCTGGCGGCGACTACGGCAAATATCCTGCTAGGGGACATGATCCTGGACGGCAATGATGATATCCTGATTACGGGTGCGGTTTACAACGGTAGCAACAATTATGATGCCCTTACGCTCAAATATACCAGTGCGGGCAGCTTATCCTGGTACGAACTGTACGATGGCACTGCTTCCTTTTACGATGGCGGGTTGCGCATTACCGTAGATGCTAATGACGACGTGTTTGTGACCGGAGGAACCAGTAGCAGCACGAGCAATATGGATTTGTTGGTGCTGGCCTACGAAAGTGATGGTACCCCAAGCTGGTCGGCCACCTACGATGGTTTTAGTGCTTTCGATGCGGGCAGCTACGTTGATGCCAGTGGAGCGGGTTCCTTGCATATTGTAGCACTAAGCGAGGTCGTTTCGGGCACAAACAGTAAGTGGCTTGTCGTAAATCGGAAATACAACCCTTCTAATGGTAGCTTAATCCTTAGCGAGACCAGTGAAGAGGTGGCCCTCTCAGAAGTACGCGATGTAACCCTCGATGCCAATGACAACATTTACATTACGGGCTGGAAGCCCACCACTACCCAGGGCCGGGATATAGTGGTCGTGAAATTGGACGACGGTGCGACGATCCTGTGGGAACAGACCTTCAACGGAACAGCCGACGCCAACGATCAGCCCAATGCCATTGCTGTAGCTACCAACGGCGACGTGATCGTAGGTGGCTTCTCAACGACCAGCAGTGGCGACCGCGATGGTCTGCTACTCAAATACAACAGTAGCGGCACCCTGCAATGGCAGCAAACCATCAGCGGAGCGGCTAGCGGCGAAGATGAGATCACCGACGTGCTCGTTTCCACGGGCAGTAATGAAATCTACCTGTGTGGCCAAATCCACGAAACGGCTGACGAAGATTACCTGTTCCAGCGCCGTAGCAATAGTAATGGCAGTCTGCTCCACGAACTTACCTTCGCGGGCTGGGTGGGCGGCACTGACCGGGCTGAAATCCTGCTGGAAGACGAAGAGGGCGGCATCATCATGAGCGGCAAGACTGCCGCCGGAGTCAACGGCCAATTCCCTACTGCGGTACGCTTCGCCAAAAAAGATTACTTCTTACCACCTACGAGCGAAACACCCAACGCCGCCTTGCCCTACATCCACCAGTACGACCAACTGACCAAAACCAACGGCACCGTCGCCGAAGATATTAAGTACTACGCAGGCAACCATTATCTAGAAAACGCTCAGTTGAGTATCGTGCAGGCTCGGATCGATACCGTCCCCACCACGCCGGATACCCTTTGCCGGGTAGACGTAACCTTCAGCGATGATAAAAGCCAGCGGGTATTCGCCCTGGACAAGCGCAGCAGCTATCACAACTACTACCTGGGCCACATCAACGAAGGCCGCACAAAAGTGCCACTAACCGACCAGGTACTGCACACGGATGCCTGGACGGGCATCGACATCCTTCACGGCAGCAACGGGGCCGGCCACACCTACGACATCATCATCGAACCCGGCGTAGACCCAGATGCGATCGTCTTTACCTTCACCGGGCACACCAGTCTGGCGGTAAACGGGAGCGGTGAACTCGAAATCACCACCGCCTTGGGCACCATTGTCTGGCCGGAGCCTACCCTGTCGAGCTATGATGCAGCGGGGACCAGCTATTCCAATTCGGATACGCCAGCTTATAGTTTAGTAGGGAGTAATAAGGTAGAGATCACGGGCGTGAACAGTGTGAGCAATCGGTATTTGGTGATTGGGGTTAGAGGGGGAGTGATGGCTTCGCCGACAGCTGACAGTAAGTGGATTACTTATTTTGGGGATAGTAATGATGCGAACCCCTTTGCCGGAGACTTGTTTTCTAGTATTGATACAAACGAAGAAAATGACCTACTGATTGGTGGGGCCACTTTTAACGGTGAGATACCTGTAAGTGCTGGAGTAGTAACGGTTTATGGTAATGTTGATAACAACTCCTTCAATTCTATACTTTTGAAATTTGATTTAAATCATGATTTTAATTATGCTACGATCTTTGGCGGTACATCGACCGATATTTCTCACGACTTAAAAGTTATTAACGATAATGTATTTGTGGTGGGTGAAACCAGATCTAATAATTTTCCGGTCACTGGTGGGGCAAATAACGCTGTTGACACTGATGGGTTTATTGGTAAATTTGATCTAATTACTGGGGAACGTTTACTTTTAGAATTATTTACGGGAAGTGATGCAGATTTATTATCAACAATTGATATTTCTTCTACTGGGAGGGTTTTCGTAGGTGGTATTGTAAATAGTAATATTTCCTTGGTAACTCTCAGTGGGGCTTATAATCAACCCTTTAATGGATCAGCAGGAGATTGTGTGATACTGGAATACGATCAGGAACTCGAAATCATTTGGAGTTCATTGTTTGGAGGAAATCTGGATATTGAGCAACTATATGATTTGACTGTTAAGCCTAATGATACGGGTTTTTATATCTACGGTTCAACACCCAATGCTTTTTACAATCCTACGCTTAACACCCCTCCATCCGCTCAGCAATCAGGTTTTCCTAATTACAAAACGAGCACTACCGACACCCAGTTCCCTTTCAACAATGGCGGAAATGACCCTAATCAGTCAGACGCATTCATTGGAGAATTTGATGGTGCTAATCAGTTACTATGGACTACATTTATAGGTGGAAATGAATCTGAGAACCAGCCTTATTACTCTCATTCCAAGCTAGCTATCAACCCTGCCAATCCTACTGAAATCGCTATCGTTGGTGCTACGGAAAATTTTGGTAGTTTTCCTACGAATCCTGCGACTACCGGATATCTTCAGACAACAAATGAAGAAGCTGATTTTGTTATGATATTCGTCGATAGAGTGATAGATAGGATCACCGCCTTTGGTTGTACCGGCGATAATGTATTCTACAGCGACGAAAGCACTGTACACTATACTTCCGTTGGAGAACTAATCATTACTGGCCTGACGTCGTGTGATCCCGTATCAGTTCCCGATTGCGAGCCGCCTGCTTCCGGAGATTTTCCTTATTGTCCGCCTCCCGGCGTAAGTTCAGTAGAGTTTGATCAGTCAACAAACAATGGTGGTCAAGACGCTTATATTGCGGTATTGGGTACGGACAGAACCTTGTCTTACGCCAGCTTCTTCGGTGGAGATGGTAAAGACGGAGGTACCGATGCAGTCTACATACCATCCAGTAGAACTCTGTTTTTAGTTGGAAACACTTCAAGTGTAAACAATTTCCCTGTCAGCTTCCCTAGCGGTGCTTATATGCAAGAAAATTTGGCCGGATCAGTAGATGGGTTTATAGCCGAGCTGTGTTTTGACGAGACGATTACGAATAGTCGTGAGCCAGTAATTTCTAATGAACTAAAGCTGTTTCCAAATCCAACCACAGGAAGAGTTATATTACAAATTCCATCTAATTATTTTACAGTTTTTGAGGAAATGAATTTTTCTATTTTCAATGGCTTAGGGGAGCTTGTTATGCCCCGCACTTTAATACTTTCAGCGAACGACCGAATTGAGTTTGATCTAAGCAATCTTCCCGCTGGTCTATATTATTATAAGCTAGGAAAGTACGCTGGTCAAATCATTAAAGTTCAATAAATTCTCAAGCATGAAGTATTTAAAGGTTATGCTATTGGTTGGAATATTTCTCAAGGTTAATAGTGTTTTTTTTGCCCAAAATGTCTGCGGAGCAGAAATTGAGAAGAGATATTTCTACCCTACTTCGCAAAGATTGCAGATGAGAATCCAGGTGTGTCGCTCGGAGCCGCCCGTAGATCATATTCTATTCGATTGGGGTGATGGGCACGTGGATACTGTTCCGCGCTACAGCACCCTAAACGCGGGAGGAGGGTATATTTTGGATCTTTATTTTACCGAACACTACTACGACGTGGATACCGCCCAATACGTTGAGCTGAAACTGCACGCGGGCATGGTGATCGATGACTTTGCCAACGTCGATTATACTATGGATACGAATTTTGTCCTGACTGATTCATTTTACGTCTATTCTGAGGAATACAGCCCTCATCTTGGCATCATGGAAAACTTCGGCCCCAGAATGGAGTATCTCACTCCCACAACTTATACGGGTATAGAATGGGATGAAAATATGTTGATGTACCAAATGCCACCAGAGATTGATCTGCTGACTTTTTCTCGTGGGGAATTTCCAGTAGTGGGCTATACCCCGCCTGCTCCCATTGAGGAGCTATACGTTGAAGGAGGAATCATGTACTGGGAGTATCCTCTTGAACCTGGAAAGTACGCCGTAGCCGGCAAAGTGAGAGAGTTGAAATATACTGATAATCCTCTGTACCAAGAGCCGTTAATACTAGTATCCACCATCACCAAAGCTTTTATGATTATCGTCGATTCGGCGAGCCTCGTTACAACAGTGCCAGCAATCGAAATAGATAAGATATTAAGCATCTACCCCAACCCCGCTACCACATCCACCACCCTCGAATACGGCGGCCTCAACGGCGAAATCCACCTGAAAGTCATCAACGCTCAGGGGCAAGTTATGCTCCAAAAAACGCTAAATAGCGCGGCGCAATTACAACGAGAAATTATTGACGTGAGCACTTGGCCTGCGGGAGTGTACTGGATCGAACTGAGCAATGAAGCGGGGCAGGTGACGAAGAAGTTGGTGGTGGAGTGATGCCTTTTTTTACCAAAAAGTCATATTGACCCGATGAAAAAGCCCCTGATAAACATTTTCTTCATCAGCGTTTTCTTTTTCTGCGGACTCCTATTATCCGCCCAAGACTTCCGTGGTGGTGACATTAATAGTCTTGCCATTCCCCTCTGGACTTACTACAGTAATAGCAGATCAAGCATACCCCCATTCGATACTACTTTTGCTACTTGGGATGATTTCCTTTTTGACTACGCTATCGATGAAGCTGGGGATTTAGTCTTCCAACTCTCGGGCACCGATCCGGATGGTGACGGTAGTGTTGCTTTTGGCTTCTCTGTTGAACTTCTCTTTTGGCGTGATCAAGGCTGGTACGAATATCCAGCGCCTCTGGAAGATTTGCAGTTAAATACTGAGACAGGAGCTTTTCGTTGGCGTAATCCCCCCGGGCCGGGCAGATACCTGCTGGGTTTTGACTTACATAGTTTGTTTCCAAATAGCACCGTTCTCAATAATATGTTTACCCGCTATCTGGTCATCGAATTAACGGAGGAAGACTTTATGATGAGTACCAGTACGGATGACCTTTTTTCTATTGAATTAAGCATCTACCCCAACCCCACTACCACAACCACCACCCTAGAATACGGCGGCCTAAACGGCCAAACCCACCTGAAAGCCATCAACGCTCAAGGGCAAATCATGCTCCAAAAAACACTCGATAGCACGGCGCAAATACAGCGAGAGCTTATCGACTTAAGCACCTGGCCTGCGGGTGTCTACTGGATAGAATTGAGTAATGAAGCGGGGCAGGTGACGAAGAAGTTGGTGGTCGAGTGAAACAAGCCCTTGGAAGGAATCTTGCCGATAATTTTCAAAAATTACACCACTTCACTAAACTGCCCTTTGCCTACTGCTGCTTTCCAGTAATGCTGATCAAAAGCCAGGCAGATGTTGCGCAAATAGGGGCGTCCGGCGGGAGTAACCTTTAGCTGTTGGCCTTCGATGACCAACAGCCCATCCTCCACCATTTCCGCTAGTCTTTCGATTCCATGGTACAAGTCTTGGCATTGCAAGGCCGGATCAGACCAGGAGGTCGTTTCGGTGCACATGATATTCAGAATGTGTCGACGGATGATTTGTTCTTCCTTATTCAGGGAATAGCCTTTGATAATCGGAAGTTCACCGGCGGCAATGCGCTCCCGGTAGGTTTCGATTTTCTTTTCGTTTTGGGCGAAAGCCGACCAGCTGTCGCTAATGCCTGATACGCCTAGGGCAATATTCAGCCGGGTATCGTGCGCCGTATAGCCCATGAAATTCCGGTGTAAACGCTGTTCCTGAAAAGCGGTCAGCAATTCATCTCCTGGCAGGGCAAAATGGTCAAAGCCAATCTCTTCGTAGCCCATCTCCAATAAAAAACGCTTTCCCGTTTCGTAAAGCTCTCGCTTGGCTGCGCCGCGGGGAAGGTCATTTTCGTCGTAAGCACGTTGACTAGGGCTTTTCCAGGGGACGTGCGCATAACTGTAGAAAGCGATCCGCTCCGGTTTCAACTCCTGAAGGTGTTCAATATTCGTGAGGATATGTTGAATTGACTGCTTTGGCAAGCCAAAAATCAGGTCAAAGTTGATGGAAGTATACCCAATGGCACGGCTATCCGCTACCACGCGGTAAATCTCTTCCGTAGATTGCCGGCGGTTGATGAGCACCATGATATCTTGCCCAAAATCCTGAACGCCAATGCTGATCCGGTCAAAGCCGTGTTGATACAAAGTTTCCAGATGTGCTTTGGTCGTGCTATTGGGATGTGCTTCGAAGCTGAAATGGTGCTCTGGAGCAATGCTTGCTTCGGCAAAAATACCTCGCAGGAGGTAATCGAGATTTTCGGGAGCAAAAAAGGTAGGCGTGCCCCCTCCGAGGTGTAATTCCTGAATGACGGGTTTTTCTCCTAATGCTGTCACGTACATGCTCCATTCTTCGAGCACGCTATCCAAGTAAGGGCGTTCCACCGCGTGGTTTTTCGTGATTCGCTTGTTGCAGCCACAGTAGGTACAGAGCTGCTCACAGTAGGGGAGATGAATGTAGAGGTTAACCACACCCTGCTCTTGATAGGCTACCCGTATGCTATTTAACCAGTCTTTTGGTGCAGGTCCCGGTTCCGTCCAGTTGGGCACCGTTGGGTAGCTGGTATAGCGTGGCGCAGGAATGTTGTATTTGTCTAAGAGCTGGAGACCCATAATAAGGATTGTTTTGCTGCTGGCAAAAGTAGCCTA
>Ga0208660_1000680_pt1 | contig 13720 bp, 1 predicted proteins | sample DEB08_DNA_13_FD_184527 | JGI IMG/M metagenome (GOLD analysis project Ga0208660, IMG submission 184527) | Aqueous microbial communities from the Delaware River and Bay under freshwater to marine salinity gradient to study organic matter... | ecosystem: Environmental > Aquatic > Marine > Coastal ... | reverse complement strand
GAAGTACGACGTGGTGTTACGTGAAGCTCCGCTGTGGGCGACGCACGCCATGCACAAGATCCTCTCGCGGCTCGTGGTGTTTCGGTGTCGTTGCTGCAATGAACGGTTCCCGACCTTTCACCCAGCTTTCCGTCCACCCGATGCGCTAAAGCTCGAGGTCTTGAAGAAGTCACGGTTCGGTGCTCCTGTGTGCAGCGTTGAAGTGCACTCGTGGGACGAAATGCCGCCGTTCGATGAGTCGGAGGAGGACCTGCTAATCGCGCGTGTGTACACTGGCTTGTGCCTTGTATGCCACTTGGACCTTAAAAGCGAAATGAAGAGTCTTGGCGTGGAGTCAGAAGACCTGGCCATCGCGTTGCGGAGCATGCAGAATCGAATGGATCCGTGTTGGAATTTCCCGCACAAGGAACTTGGCGAGCTTTTCTCTCACGCCACCGTGATAGAAGCGTGTGTCGTGTCGCTCAATCATATGCAGTTGGATTACATGACGGTGCACAGGACTGGGCTCAACAAGTTTCGAAAGAATGTGATTTCGTTCCCACAGGATTTCGGTACGTTTGCGAAGCGTCATGGTTTGTTGCAGTGCTACAGGGTCGGTGATCGTGTGAACTCGCGACGGGGTCCAGGTGAGGATCCTGAGCGCGCACCGAAGTTGGCCCGCACGGCGACCGAGGAGGAACGGTGTGCGTGTGGCGTCGACAAAGAAGGGTACCTTGTTTTCCCTGCTTCGGTGGTCAGGATTGTGGATGTGCGTTTCGTTGTGGTTGAATACGATGTATGTCCAGGTCAGGAGTACCTCGAAGCGGTGGAGAACATCTCGCCTCGCGTGCAGGTGCCGTGGAATCCGAAGGATTTGTTTGGCAAGCTTGTGCTAATGTTGAGTCGGAACGTGAAGTACGGAGACGCCATCGAAGGTTTGGAGGCTCGCTGGCATTATCTGTGGAAGTTAACATCGGCTCTCGTGGCGCGCCCAGATCTGTATGAGCACATGGTTTTGCCCGGTGGTGAGTCCTTGCCGTGGCGGGATCGTTGTGGTGTTGACGAGCCGATGCACAGGTGGTACGATCCGAAGTATGGTCTGTTCGATGTGGTGCCGTCCGAAGAAGAACTCAGGAGGCGCTACGCACCGAAGCTCTGGCATGGTGAGCTGCTGGACCCGGAGACAGCTGCCGAGGTCGCTGCCGCTGGTGGGGGCGACGATCTGGAAAGCGTTGACATTCGAAGGCCCGTGGAGATGCTGGCCGCGGGTTTCGATGTGCGGGTGGCTAGAGCTGGTGAAGGCGCTGGTGATGAGCAGGGCGATGCCGTTGATGGCGAAGTATTCCGAAAATGGATGGAGCTCGGGAACATGACACTCGGGCGTGAGTTGCAAGCTTGGTGGGTGCAGTTGGAGGTGATGGAGGAAGGTGCCATTGAGGGGTGGAAAGCCAGTGATTCGGAGACCGCCCTCGATTTGTTTCGTCGAATTCGGGATGACATGTTGAAGCGAGACTGGTTATCGGACGGTGCCGTTACCGTGTCAGCTTTCGTACGGTGGTGCCGCGATGTTGTGTCTCCGAAGTTTGGCGGTGAGGAGCTGAGCAGCCTTGAAGAGTTGGCAGATTTTCTGCGTGTGGAACTGCGGGTTGTACAGGAGCATTTCTTCGAGAGCAGGGCAGGCGGTATCATGGAGCAGGCCACGGACAATGTGGATGTGGACGTGGCTGCCGTGAAAGCTGCCGAGAAAGTTGTTTTCGGATATCCAGGCCAGGACGACACGCCAACAGGTTTCGCTGCCGTGGGCCGAATGGAATGTGCTTTTCCGCTGGAGTTTCCGCTCGGTATCGGCGGGCTTCACGATGACGCTCGTCCTCGTGAGGTACCGCCGAGAGTGTGGGCTCAGCACCTGTTGCGGCTCTGGGGTGGGTGGTGCGTGCATGGTGCGCGAGGCCACCGTCTGGTTTGGGCTGTCGTGAACACGGTCCTGGTGCAGGAGGCGCGCGGCAAGGGGTACATCGTGCAGAAAAACACGATGAGGCGTTTGGGAGCACGCATGGGGTCCGAGGAGCCGCTGACGCGGGAGAGTCTGAAGCGACTGTTGCAAAGTGAGGAGACCGCAGGTCGGCTCGTGCATTCGCTCATGACCGTGGGGCAGAACGTGCGTTCGACGCCGATGCAGTGGGCGAAGGAAAGCAAGCGCATGGATTGCATCGTCAAGTATCTGTCGTGGGCGCCGCCCTGGGTTGCGAGGGAGGTGTCGGAGGAGGCGGAAGAGCTCGTGAAGCATTGTTACGTTGGTGGCAACGAGGTCGTGAAGGACCGTGTGGGTCATGGTCGGATTCCCGCTACCTGGTGGACATTGAACTTGCGATATAATTTCGATTACGAGTGCCATCGCTTGAACCTGGGAGATGTTCTGGCCCGTGAAGCCGTGTGCTCGAACAATGCTCTTGCTCGGAAGGTGCGGTTTGCTTTCGTGAGAGATGCGCCCGACATCATTGCGTACATGCACTGCTTGCGCGGAGAGTTGCTGATGAAGATCGTAATGCCGACGATCTTGCCTCACTCGGAGATGTCACCGTTTATGGCCATGGCACGTTTCGAGACAGGCCCAGGTGGGAATCCGCATATTCACGGGATCGCGTATGGTGCAGGAAATCCGTCCCTGGATGATTTCCATTCGTTCTTTGACGGCGACAAAGGGGAGGTGTGCGCGACGGGTGCGGCGGTGGACGGAAGAGTGGGGTCGGGAAGCGAGGATGATGCTGTAGCATGTTCGGAGGGAGATCGCAGTGGTGATGGAGCAGATCCCGACGCAGGCGCGATCTTCTCTGACCCCGCTGGTCAGGTGGTGACGGGCTCGGCGGCGAGGCGCGGTGCGGGACGCGGTGGTCGTGGTCGCGGGCGTGGCCGAGGCGCGAGAAGGCGTTCCGCTGCGGCAGCGCGACCAGAGCCCGAACTGCCCGTTGCGCCAGAGCCGCACCGTGTGACGCAGGAGGAGAAGGCGTACGAGTTTTGGGAGTATTTTCACGATAAGGTGTCGGAATGGAACCCGTGCTTCGGAGAGGACGGTGAGGTGCGTTTTCTTTGGGACGAAGATGTTGGGGCGCACGATCTTGAGGTGGACATGGTGGATGGTGTGCGGCTGCAAGATTTTTGTCCCGATGTGGGTTCGACGCCGCATACGGTGCGTCTGAGTGCTTTGCTCGACCGCGTTTTGCAGCAGGCTGACGGTTCGCCTGCCGCTGAGGTGGACCTGAGTCCGATTCGTCAGCTGGTTGCGGCACTCGTGAACAAGGGCAATCGACACGATAAGGGTCACGGTATGGAGCGCCCCGTGCTTGGTAAGGACCCCTGTGCGCGTGGCAAGCCCGATTGTCCGTACTGTCGGTATGGCTTTCCGCATCAGCTGCGGCGTTTGTTCGAGAAGGCTGGTCTTGTCCGAGGCGATCGTGAGGGGCAGTGGCATCTTCGGTTCCCTCGCAACGATGCGCTCGTCGGCAGTTACGACCCGCACGTGCTGCTCGCTAACCTGGGGAACGTGGACTGGCGTCCGATGCTGAACGTGTGGGCCGTTGTGGAGTATGTGACGAAATACGCCATGAAAGCTCCTGGTCACACGAAGCCGATGCGAGAAGTGCTACGCGAAGCCGTCGACGAGGTGTGCAAGTACAGTCGCGAGGGTGATCCCATGACTCTGATGCGGAACGGCTTGCAGAAGTTCTATTCGAAAGCGCTCGGTGGGAGGGACTATGGTATCTTCGAAGCTGTGCACTTGGGTCTAGGTTTGCCGCTGGTGTACCCGATGATGCCTGTCGAGAGTCTGAACACGCAGGGCGCTCGCGTGTTCAAGAGCGCCGAGCATCTAAAGAAGGCGGGCCCAAGCGCTTCGATCGTGTGGGAGAGCCGCCTGGATAAGTTTGACAGACGGCTGGAGCTCTGGCGACTGAGTTGGTTGCAACGGAAGCCACCTGTGCGGGAGGAAATGGAGGTGGCGATCCGTGATGTGTCTCTGTACGAGTTTTACGACAAGTACGTTTTCAGGGGACGGCGGCTGCTGAAGCGTGCGGGGCCTGTGGCACTGCAGGTGACGCCAGGCTTCAGCGCGGACTGTGCGAGCGTAGATCATGACATGCACGAAGCTTATGCTCGCAAGTGCGTGTTGGCGTTCTGGCGACTGATGGCGACGAGGGACCGTTACGAGGTCGCGCGCCTTGCTGGATCGGCGGTGGATGTGCGTCGGTTTGGCGGAACGCTCTTCGAGCAGCCGCTCGTGCACGCTGGCGGGGGGCCTTCTCTGCTCGATCGCTTCTTGGGCGTGCAGGATCTGTACGAAGCTTTCGAGGGGCTGCAACGGCGGGAGCTGCAGTGGCGGGAAGCTTCTGGCGGTTGGCGCGAGCGCTCGTCGCGGCGCCCGAAGAACTGCGGCTGGGGCTTCGCGCTCATGGAAATGCTCGTGGATCCCGTATTGCAGTGCTGGGTGCCGAAGTGGGTGGTCGAGCAGTACGAGAGGAGGAACGAGGGTTTTCGTCAGGTGGTGGACGAGGTTTTGCGAGAGGACAGGGATCGATCCTTGACGAACCGTGCGCTCCTGTTTACCGTGCGGCGGGAGCTGTTGCGGCGCCTGCGCCGTGCGCGACGTGCTTCCGCAGCGAAGGCTGCTGCCGACAAGCAGGCAGGCGCGAATGCTCGAGATGCGGCGCAGGCGGGCGAGGACGGCCTCGGTGGCGGGTCGGGTTCGGAGCGCAGCAGCGGCAGCGAGGGCCGCGAGAAGCCCGCGGCGCTCCCTGATCCAGAGGAGGCGCGTGGTATGATGCAGGAGCCATTGCCGACGGCTGACGGTTTCGATGATGAGGGTGCGGACGGTGACGGCTGGGGGCAGCGCACGGGCGAGGAGCGCGCCAGCGCTGCTGGGCCCGCGCCCGCAGCCGAGACCCGCTTGCCGCCGTTGCCCGCGCTGAGATCGCTACTGCAGGGTGTCTCCGTCAATCCGCAGGACCATCGTTGGGAGGATAATAATTTCGTGTCTGCTGGAGCAGTAGCTGGTCTGCAGGAAAAGTGGACTCAGTGGAGGGGTACGGCCGCTGGCGACGAGGGCGAGGTTTTGCTCCGAGAGGCTTTGGATCCTTTGCAGCGCTTTGCGTATGACATTTGTGAAGCGAAAGCTGAGGAGCTCGCCACGAAGACGCGCGAGGGGCGCCAGTTTAAATATCGTGCAATGCGCTTGATAATGACTGGGACAGCGGGGACGGGGAAGTCGCGTACGATCCGTGCCATTTGCGGCCGTCGACGGGCGCGTGCGAGGCTTGAGGGTTTACCCGAGGAGGATGTGCGAGACAGTTGTGTCCTTGGAGCGCCCACGGGCTGTGCATCGTTTCAGATGAGGTTTGGTGCGACGACGCTGCACAGTGCTTTCGGTGTGCCCGCTATGGGTGCTTGCGGACCGACGCGGGACAAATCGTCACCGTATTTCCTGAAGCGTTTGAAACGCTTGCGTGCCGCATCTGTTTTCGTGATGGACGAGTTCAGCATGATCGGGAGGCAGTTCTTCGGCAAGATCTGCTATAAGGTGGAGGACGCGCTTGGGGCGGATCGTCCCAGCGCGGGCGTGCTGAAGTCAATGGGTGGCAAAGATATGATGCTTGCAGGCGACCCGAAGCAGGCCAAGGCTGTGGCCGACGAGGCGCTGCACAAAGACGGTGCTTACAAGAAGGAAGGGGGAAACCGCCCGCGTGACAAGAACGGCCGCGTGAAGGCGCAGGCGGCCGATGTGCCCGAGCTCGCGGAGCTCGTGGGCAGAGGCGTTGCTTTGAGACAAGAGTTCGATGATGTGGTGATTTTGCAAACGCGTCACCGTCTTGTGTCTGCTGCTGACGCTGGGGTGCGCGATAGCGAGAAAGAGGCTTTCGACGCGGCGGGTTTGAAGTTCAAGGACGTGACGCAACGCCTGAGCGACTTGTCCTGGACTCGTGAAGATTGGGCTTGGTTGGCGGAGCGCAACCGTAGTGCGCTCTTGGCGAAGCCAGGTGGAGAGGAGGAGGTGCGTGGTTTCGATGCAGCGCCGCTGCTTATGGATACGCGGAAGCAGAAGGTGGGTGGGGAGGGTGAGAAGCAGGAGTCTTTGGACGGCGCTGAAGTTTTGAATCTGCAGGAGCTGTATAAGCTGGCGCGTCGTACGGGTGCGCCCGTACTGCGGATCGGAGCATATCACAAGAAGGTTCGCGGTAACGAGGCCGAACGCGCTGATTTGATAGACGACGACGATTTTGGTTTAGCCAGTGAGTTACAGATGTGTATAGGCGCGCGTGTTCTTCTGACCAGGAACATCTGGGCGGAGGCTGGTCTAATGAACGGTGCTCTTGGGTATGTGCGCGGATATGTGTGGCCGCGCGGCGGAGATCCGAATTCTGCGGATTCGCGCAAACGGGCTCCGCTCTGTGTGGTGGTTGAATTCGATGATGTGGATCTGAAGGGCGAGACGCTCAAGGACGCTGAAGGGAAGCCGCTGCCGAATCTGAGGTCGTTCTTTCCCGAGCTCGGTAAAGAGTACGCAAGATACGTGCCGATTTTTCGTGTCGATGCCGAGAGTAAGCATGATTCCGACGTTGTCAGGCAGCAGTTTCCTTTGACTTTGGCTTGGGCACTGACGCACTGGAAGGCGCAAGGGATGACGTTAAAGCGTGTGCGCGTGCGTATCGGCAAGGGCGTTGCGAGTCAGGTCGGGGTTGCTTTCGTCGCGGTGACTCGGGTAGGTCATCCTTGGGGACTGATGTTCGAGACGGACTTGCCCGAGTATGATGTATTCGAGCAGGCTAAGTGGAAGGAGGAGTTCCGATCGCGTGAGCGCTTCGAACTCCAGCTGCGGGTGAAGTTTTCGAGGACGCTGCGGAAGTACGGTTTTTGTGAGGAAGACCCGTGGAACGAGCGTGATGCGGCCATCGCCGAAAGGATTCTTGCTCGCTTGGAGGTGGAGGCGTCGAAGCAGCGGCAACGGGAGAATTTGCAATGTGATCCGCATGAGTGGCCTTGGACCGACGCGCGCGAGGCGCCCGTGGACCAGCAGCTCGGCGTGGCGGTGGAGCGTCTGGTGGCGGAGAAGGTTTTCCGATTCGATCATGCCTTGGCTGTCGTCGAGCGCTTGAAAAGTCCAGTGCACATGCCCGCTGTTCTCGATGCGCTTGGTTGCTTGATCCCACGGAGCTTGCACCCCAGGTTGGACGGTGTCAAGCCGAAAGGCAAGGCGCAGGCTGGAGCGGCCGTTTCGGGCCCCATGCTCGTGGTCGGAGGCTGGAAGATGAATGTCGACGATGAGAGGTCGGTCGTCGAGCCAGGTCGTCCGTTGACGAAAGGTGGCTTAGAGTTCTTTCTGCGTGTGTTTCACCGCATGGCGGGCGTTCTGAGATTGCCTTTCGCGGTGGGCACGCACGCTTTCGGTCAGACCGTCCTCGCCGCGAAAACGGGTGTGGAATTGAGTTCTGCGCTCGTTGGTATGCAGTCGTGGTCCGAGGAAGGAGAGCTGCGGGACGCCAGCGCTGCCGCGGAAGAAGTGTTGTTGCCTGTGAACGTCGACAGAGGGAAGCTTATTCGCGACTGTGCTTTGCTTTGCGTGACTTCTGCGAGTGGTGCTACCGAGCGGGCTCGGATTGGTGTGGCGTCGGCCTTGCGTTTCCAGGTGTATGATCGTTTGCAGCGTGACGGGCGTGCGAAGCAACTGGCCAAGAAACTGGAAGTGGTTTTGCCAGGCGCTGTCGGAACGCGGGGCAGTCGGCAGGTACAGGTTGAAATGCTGGATCGGTTTTCCGCTTGCGAAAACACGGCTGATGTCGGTGTCTTCGTGTTGGGTTCGATCGTGGCACGGTTTGCGTCCGCTGCATCGTTGTCTTGTTCGTTGGACGTTGCTGGTCCCGACTTCGTGAGCAGTTTCCGTTCTCGTTTGCGTGCGGCCTCGCAGTTTCTGCGACGGGAAGCGGATCGCTTGGGCGTGCGCGACATGCTGCAGGTGATGCGTCCTGGGAATGACGAGGCCGCGAAGTCTTGTGGGGACCTGCTGGAGCTTTTGGCGTCCACGTCTGTTGGCGTCGTGCCAGGCAGCGTTGCAGCACCGTCAGCAGGTCGGCAGGTGCAAGTGGTCAGCGGGGATGGGGTGCAGCCAGTGCTCGTTCTGACATGGAATGTCTGTGGAGCAGAGGTGTCGGCCAGTGCCCCGCAGGGTTTCACGGAGAAGGACAAATTTGCGAGTTTGTGCGAGGCGATTAGGCGCTGGCAGCCTGACGTGATCGCCTTGCAGGAAGTGCCCAGCAGATTGCCTTTGCCTGGCTTGGAACGTGAATGTCGTTTCGTGGGCGCCGCGAAGGCGCATGTTGGTTTCGTTCAGCTTTACGTCAGGGAAGGTGCCTCCTTCGTGCGCCTGGCGGTCGGCTCAGAGTTACCTGTTGTGGCAGCGCGGTTGGATTTTGGCGCTCGCTTCTTGACGGTGTTCGCTGTGCACTTGGCTCCAAGCCTTGAGGGGGCTGCCACGCGGCGCAAGCAGTTGGAAGCTGTGGTGCAGTATTTGTCCAATGAGAAGAGCAGCAACGCGGCTTCCTCGGATGGGACGGGCTTGCCCGAACGGGAGCCGTCGCGTGGCGAAGCTGTTTTGGTCGCAGGTGACTTTAACGTGCGCCAGGATGAGGTCATCGACTTGCTCGAGCTCGGCCAGTGGCGGGAGGCGGGGCACGGTGGGAAGACTTGGGACCCGAGGGTGAATCCCTTTGACGCCAAGCTGCACGGGCAAGAGGTGTCTGGCCAGTGCTTTGATCGCGTGTGGTCTCGCGGTGCCGTATGGGTGCAGTCCATGATGGTGGGGCAGTGTCGCCTGTTCACGGACGGTCGCTCGTATTACTTGTCTGACCACTTCCCAGTGCTCGCCTTGGTCGATGTGCACGGCGCTCACGGGCTGGATGGCTCGAAGGCGTTGCGCGAGGAGCGCCGTGTGGATTTGGGGCGTCTGAAGGACATTGCGATTGCGCAAGAAAGGGAAGCCGTGAAGCGCCTCGAGCGAGAAGCTCTGGACCGCGACAGGGACCAGCAGATGCGCGCGAGTGAAGAGCGACTAGCACAAGCTTTGCGAGAGCAGCGGGCTGCGTTGAAATTGCGGCGGGCGCGCCGCGCAGAGCTCGTGAAGGAGGTCTTCGGCGAAACTGCATTGTTCGGAAAGGCTTTGAATCCTTTGTTTTTGGCTTCGCGTTCCGAGCCGCTGAAATTCGCAGACGTCGGTATCGGCGAGTACGACGGCGTGCTCGGCTTGGGAGGACAGGGGGCGTGGCGAGAGGTTGACGGTGGGTTTCCGCGCTTGCGTGGGTTGGCAGGGCGCATGGATTGCGTCAGCAGTTGGTTCCAGATCTTGTTGCGATTGCCTTGCTTTGCAATGTTTTTGCAGCGGCACGCGGGCCTTGGAGGAGTATGCGAGGGTGGTGGTGGTGCTGGTGGGGGTGGTGCTGCTGCGTCTGGTGGGGGGCATTGTGATGAGACGTGTGTCGCGTGTGCATGCTGGGCAGTGCGTAAGCAGTTCGGGGTCGCTGTCATCCCCGCTCCTGCGCTTCCTGCTGTCGATGTGCAGCAGCTTGGCTTCCGGTTTGGTCAGCAGCGTTCCGCGGCGACGTACATCGGGCGTATGTTGGAAGCGCTGCGTGCCCGAGAAATTGCATGCGGTCGCGCAGGCAGCTTGGCAGGCGAGCAGCCAGTGACACATGTGGATCGCCTCTTCCGTTTTCAGGTGGAGGTGCGGAGCGTGTGTGGGACGTGTGGGCAGCGATGCGTACGCTTCGAGGCGGACTGGTGCTGGCGCGTCGTGGTTGATGACACAGCTGCTGTCGACGTGACCGTGGGAGAACTTTTTTTGAGGTCTTGTGCGGTGGAGACACGTGGTGAAGTATGTAGAAGTGAGATTTGCGCTGGTGCGCTTCAGGAGCACCGTGTGCAGCGGCAGATGGTGTCTCCGCCTAATGTCATGTTGTTGCATGTCGACAGGGGAGACGGCGCCGAAGGTAATATGTGCAGGGCACCTGTTGCTGTCGAGCAGCAGCTTACGTTACGGGGTGTAGGGCAGAACTTGTCATTGGCTGGTGCACTGTTTCACTTTGGAGCACAGGAAGACGTTGGTAGGTACATGGCCGCGGCGGCTGGTCTTCGTGATGAGTACTGGCTCTTTCAAGATGGGCGCGAGCCGCAGCACCTCGGCTCTGATTTGGCTGGTGTCTTCCCGAAGAACGTGTGTCTGCTGGTTTTCGTGCGTTTTGGAGGTGCGGCCGAGTTTCATGGCGCTCGCACAGAGCTTGCTTTGTCGTCACGTCGTGAGGACGGTGGTTCGCAGGCGATGGCACGGGGTTCGAAAGGGGGGGTGCTGGATCAAACGCGTGCTGGCGCGGGAGACGGTGGAGGTGGAGCGCGGCGTGGACCTCAGCAAACAGGCGATGCTGTGAACCGCCAACAAGGTAGCTGGGACTTACAGCGGGTAGCCGACCTTGGTGGATTGCTGTTCGTGGGCAGTGGTCATGTTCACTCGACCTTTGAAGCGTTGTTTTTTGCTCGCGCGCAGGTGGCGCGGGATGCACTTGCTTTTGTGAATTGCCGTCTGTTGATTGAACTTGTTCTACGCGCGTCTGGATGCGGTGGTTTGGTTGGCAGTCTTGCGCAGGCGACCATTCTTCGGCATTTGCGTGGAGATGATCAGGTCGGCCCCATCGAGGATTTTGTTTCCTTCGCGAAGGGCTGCTTGAAATATGGCCTTGTGAAGAGTGATTTGTGGATGCTTCGCTTTCCTGACTCCCGAATGGTGTCGGTGCCAAGTAAAGGTGCAGGCAAGATTGCTGCGAAGAAGCGCGTGGCAGGAGAAACGGCTTCCGACGTGCGTGGGTGGCGTGAAGCTGCGATGGCGGAACAAGCGAGGCGGGAGCGTGTTGAGGGTGTCAACGTCTTGTTCGGACGTGGTTCCCAAGCAGGGGTGCCAGCTAGCTCGAGGAGTGAGGTGAGTCAACAGGGCGATGCGTCCATAGACCAGCACGGCGATGTCGGTGGTGGTGGTGGCGGTTTTGCTGCTGCCAGTGGGGGCAGCTGTGGTGGTTGTGAGAATCGTGGCTTCCGCCAAGCAAACCGAAGCAGGCGTCTGGGTGGAGTCGCAGGAAATGCGAAGCGCATGAAGCCAGGTTTGCGTGGTGACGGGGAATCCACGACTGTGGGTGCTGCGGGCGTTGGTTCGTCCAGTTCGGCGGCTCCAGGTGTACCGCTAGCGACTTCCGTTTCGCGTGGGCCAGCGCATGTGACGAAGCTGCGGCGGAAACTCTGCGGCTTACGTTTGTCTGAAGAAATCGTGGACGCCGTACTTGGAGCCATGCAAGCTCGTTTTGGTGAGGGGCTCGCTTGGGAGTATGCGGAATCTGAATGGCTGGTTTCTTGGCCGCGGTGGGAGGTGTTCGCAGAAGAAGTCCAGATTAAGTTGCAGTCTTGGGAGGTCGGTTTCGCAGTGATCCATGTGGCTCCTTTGGTGTCGAATCTGATCTTTGCTTTGTTCCGCTTTGCTATTCAGGGGGCGCGTGTGGGCATCGAATTGTCTGACGATGCGAAGTTGGAGGAACTCAAAGCTGCAGGCTGGGATCATCGCGTGGGACAAGTGTGGGGCCAGAACAATTGTCTCGCAGACAGCTTGTTGCAGTTGATGATTGCACGAGGCGTTGTGCCCAGCGGAGTCGATCGGGAGGTTGCGTGCCGCGCGAATCGTGAACAGCTCGAGAATACGGAAGGCTTGATGCCGCGGACTCTAGATGGAGGTTCGTGCCCAGGGGGTATGCTTGAGCATCACAGGCACGCTGCGCTTACCATTCGTTTCTTTTTGGCATATTTCGGTTTGCGGGAGGTGGAGGTCTTGCCAAGCGCTGGAATCAAGCTGGTTGTGCATGCGCGGTACGATGACTTCGAGCACCCGCCGGACGTAGACATGCTGTGCGCACGTATCGGTAGCAGTGCGGCTGGGGCGTGGGAATTCAATTTGTTCAATTGGACAGGCCACGGTTACTCAGGGTATCACTATGATCCTCTGGTGCGTTCTGCGCTGCTTGCTGGCGTCGTGGACCTTGATGATGTCGACGTTGGGGAGGAGAGGGAGGATGCTGTGGCCATGGAAAGCTTGCGGCGGCGTGTTTTGCGATGGCAGATTAGCGTTGATCCGCCCGAGCCTTCGGCGGCCGTCCTTGCATTGGCAGGAAAGGTGTTTGGGCGTTTTGAAGCTGCAGGCGAGGAGGTAGCTGGTGCAGATGCAGAGCGTGCGCTCGAGTGTGGGGACGGCTCCGCTGCCAGTGTGCCCGCGGGTGTTGGGGCTGACGATGTCATGCCGCAGGCGGTTCCCGAAGACGAGATGCTATTTGATGCTGCGCTTGCGGATGCTACGCGTTGCCTAGCGCGCGTCTTTAACGGACGCCGCTTGGATTTACCGGTGTTTCGTCAATGTATTGGGCCGCGTACGTCTGGCGATTTTTGTGGCAGACACAAGAGCGAAGAGAAGAGACCGCAGGGGGTGTGGGATCCGCCTGGCCATGCTTCTTTGCCTCCTGCGAAACTGGCGGAGGGCCAAGATTCTGTTCGACGTCGGCGGCGCGGGTCCGCGGATTTGGCGACCGCGGTTGTTCCACCCACGGAGAGCAAGCGAAGCGGTAAAGGCATCGTGAAGAAGTCGAGCGAAGCTGTGCAGGTGGAGGTCCAACAAGCGCGGGAGCAGAAACAGGAGCAGGAAGCGAGAGCTGTTGCTGGTGTGGCGCCGAGGTCAGCGAGCGGTGGTGGACGTGCGTCTTTGTTGAGGCGGCCGAAGCGGCCAGAAGAGCGCGAGCGGCGCTGAAGGCGGAATCTCCGCCTTCTTCCTCCTCCCTCCCCCCATTCCTTCCCACTCTGCCGCTCCCCAGCGGCGGAGGTTGCCGTTTTCGGGTCAAGCCCCTAGGTGGGGTGGCCCGAAGGCGACAACGGGGAAGGTGTGGGGTTGCAATCGAATTCGTTTCTTCCCTCCCCCTCCCCACTCCCTTTCCCCACTCCCATCTTTATCCTTGCCCACTCCGCTGCTCCCCTGCAGCGGAGGTCCCTGGGACCCTCGAGAGCGAAGGCTCGAGGCCGGGGACAGGGCAGGGGGGCGGGCGCCTTGCGACCCGCCCAGCGGCGAGCTCGCACACGCGAGCTCGTCGCAGAGCGCCCTGGGCGGCTTGTGTGCGGCGGCGCCTGCTGCTCGCTTGGTTGGTCGGCTTGCGCGATCCCGCAGCACCGCGTGCCTGTGGCTGCCTTTCGGGGCAGCTGCGTGGCTTGCGGGTCGGGTTTGCGCTTGCTGATCGGCTGAGCGGGCGGCGGGTGCTGCTGCGCGTTGGCTGCCCACGCAGTGCCGTGAGCTGTGCGATATCCTGCCTGAGGGCGGGGTCGTGCGGCTTTGGCCTGCGGGGGTGTGTGAGCTGACGAGCGGTCTCCAACGGTTCGGTGGCGTAAGCTGCCGTTCCGGAGGAGGTCACCGCTCGTCACGCCGCGCACCTCGGGCGCTGGGGAGGTGCCATGTCCTTCCTGCGGCACACGCCGCGGGAGGGGGCAGGAGGGCCCTCACGCGCTGGGGGGGGGTGGGCACCCCAGCGTACCACCTGCAGGCTTGCGAGCTTGTGGGTGGCTTCCTCCGGGCCTTTTGCCCGGGGGTGTGAGCCAGGGCGCCCCGGGTAGCACCCGGAAACAAGGCGAGCCTGGG
>Ga0208660_1000673_pt1 | contig 13797 bp, 25 predicted proteins | sample DEB08_DNA_13_FD_184527 | JGI IMG/M metagenome (GOLD analysis project Ga0208660, IMG submission 184527) | Aqueous microbial communities from the Delaware River and Bay under freshwater to marine salinity gradient to study organic matter... | ecosystem: Environmental > Aquatic > Marine > Coastal ... | reverse complement strand
AACCTGCACCACCAGGATTACCTTGAGGCGGACTGACAGGAGGTGTATTTCCTGCTCCTCCAGGATAACCAGATGTACTAGTAGGTCCTCCTAGTCCTCCTCCACCAGAACCACCAGGATTACCTGTTGAAAGACAGGTATTTATTCCTCCACCTCCACCAGCAGATGTTATTGTTGAAAAAATTGAATTAGATCCATTAGTTCCTAGACCTGGTACTCCAGGATTAGCACCACCTCCACCAACTGTAATTGGATAACCTTGAACTGAAGCTGTTATACCTGTTGGATTTGCTAAAGGTGAAGTTGTAGGTGCAGGTAAAGAATAACTATTAGAAAGCCTAAAACCTCCAGCTCCTCCTCCACCACCATAATTAGTCCAACCACCACTACCACCTCCAGCGACTACTAAATAATCTACTGCATTATTACTTGAACAAGTTGCAAGAGAAGAAACTGTAAAAGTTCCTGGTCCTGTAAATGTATGAATTTTGTAATCTCCTGAACAAGTAATTGTTCCGCCTGTTGCTACTATAAAATTTTCTCCAACAAATCCTGTTCCTTCTTCTACTGCTAACCAACCTTTTGTTGCATCAGCATAAACTAAAGTTAAACTTTCATTTTCTGTATTTCTTATACTATCTGCTGCAGTACCGTTCATATTAGAACCACCTCTACCAATAGTTAAATTTTGTGTATCAAAAGAACTTCCATAATCTTTGATAGCTACAATATCACCAACAGAAGGTGAACTTGGTAAATTAACTGTAAATGCTCCACCAGAAGTATTACAAAAATATCCTTCTCCTGATGCAGCAGTGAATGTTGCTGTTTTAATTGAGGTTTGCCAATTTACAGAACCTGATCTACCAAACCCTGATTGACTAGCACCAGCGCCAAGAGTTACTGTATCACCAGATTCACCTAGTGTTAAAGTAGTTCCGCATTGTGGTGCAACTGTGTTTACTTCTATTTTTGACATTATACTATTACTAAAGTCCCCGTTACTGTTATAGTTGCAGGAATAGTAATAGGTCCAGCTAAAACTGCACTTTCAATTGTTTGCGTACCATCGATCGTGGCCGCTTGATTTTTTATAAATTCATCAGGAGCTGTTCCGCCTCCGATGTATTGGATTCCATTTACTACTGCCGTCATAATTCCTCCTACGTACTGATTTCGTCGATAAATGATGTAACAATATCTAAAGACGAAGCGGTATCGCTTTGAGCTTTAAGTACGTCACCATTTGCCAACACAATTTTTGCGCCGCCTTGAATTAGTTCGATTGCAGAGTTTGGTGGAACGCTTACATTCTTTGCAAGAAAGTGATCGTTTCCGCCATTTACAATCTGACAACTAGCCAAAACAGATGAAGCGGTAGTATTACAGATTCTGATACCAATAACAGCATCGTAATCTCCACCAGTAACTAAAGTGACTGGTGCTGTACCAACGTTTCTTTGTAAATTGTTTCTAAAATTTTGTGCCATATTTTTTTCCTATTTATAACGCAACCGCCATTGCTAATGCAAAGCCAGCTGACGCTGCTCCTACTGGTGTTCCTGATGCGTCCAGGTAAACCGACTTACTTGCTGGTAAAGTACAGAATACATCTTTTGTACCACTAGTAAAGTTAACAGCTGCATCTGAATTAGAACTGGAGATAACTGTAGTTCTAGTTAAGTTTGCACTCGTACCATCTAATGTTCCAAGTCCAACTTCAAACTCTGTTGTACCTTGATTAAAGATACAATAGTAAGTCGTATTGCTGTTTCCTATTCCTTGTGCAAAAGTTTCAAAACCAGTTACTGCTGCTCCAAGTGCCATTGCACCTGTACCAGTAGTTGTGCTTGTTACTTTTACTCTGTCGTTTATTACCAACGCCATAAATTTTCTCCTTAACTCATACTAATAATTGCATTAGCAGGTGTAGCAGGATCAGGAAACGTAATAGTAAAAGTACCATTCGTTGCTGTCTTGTTACCACCAAAATCTAAAACCACTACTAATCTATTTGCTGTCCCATCAACTGTATCTGTATTGTAAATCGCTGCAAAAGCTGCAGTGAAAGATGCTGAAGTATAACTAACATTATCAAAGTCAACTGAAGCAACTGCTGTTGAAGAAGCAACTCCAAGTCTTGTTAATGCTTTTACAGAATAGTTAGTACCACCTGTTGTATCTACTTCACCGTTACCTGTTCCTAACAAGGCAACCGTCGATGCTGTTGAATAAGGATTAGTTGTATATAAAGATAGACTAAAGTTGTTTCCACCCGAAGCTTTAAAATTATGATTCGCTTCGAATAGAGCACCTCTAAAACTATTTGGTATTATATTTGCCATATTCTTTTATCTCCTTAATTACTTGATGGTGGTTTAACGTTAAGTTGAGCGCGAACTTCACCATCTTGATATTCGTCTCTGCGTCTATTACCGATTTGCTCGATAGCGTACGATTCTAATGCTTGTGTATAAGCTTGTTGGTAGTATTGTAACATATCCTGTGGGCCTTTCAAGTACGCATATGTATTTACCAGACAAGCATACAAAAGTAAATCTTGATATTTGTTTGACAGATAAGTGCCTACTGTGGCTGGAGCGGGACTACTTGTAGTGTCTGTAATAGTTTCTGGTTCTCTATCATAACACAAAGTAATATCGTAGTTTTTGTCAGGAGTAGGAGCTAATACCCAAAATTCTTCATCCCAATTAGCATAGTATTTAGGAATATCTACAGCTGAAGTTCCAGGTGTAGAATAATATTCGGCTATAAAACTTGTGTCTCTTTGTTCTAAATATACTTGATTTCCAGCTTTGTCTTTAAGTTGAGCGTATCTAATAAATCTTAAATCAGCAGGAATCGTTACATATCTATTTCCTATAATGGTTTGAGAGGTTGCATAAAATACACTTTGGTCAGTGTCTATTTGTCTGTAAATAGAATTTTCTGCGTTTACAATAATTGTATTTAAAACAGAATCAGTTAAAACTTTTGGAGTTGTAGCTCCATTATCTACTTCTGTATATCCTCTAATATCAGTTCTTAAATTATCTAAAGTGTATGCCATTATCCGTTTACTACCTCTAATGTTACTGGTCCTGCAGAACAATTATCTCCGCCGCCAGATACTCCACCACTTGTAGCAGAGCTTGTGCTTGTTATATAAAAATAATTTATTGGATCTGTTAATGCATCAGAAGTAGTTGCACCAGTTACAGTGCCAGATGAATCTATTTGACCTAATGCAATTGTAAATCCATTTGTATTATTTAAATCACTTACATTATCAAATGTAGGTATGTTAGCAAACTGTTGTAAGTTTGGAGTATCAGCACTATCACCACCTGGTCCAGAAGTAATTACTTCTGGTGGTCCTCTAAATCTTACAATATCACCAGCAGCTCTTTGATGATCTTCCGAAAAAACATTTACATAAGTTGTTCCCGAATAAATAACAGATGTAAATGGATTTGAATTTAATAAAATTAAACTAGCTTTTGAAGCTGGTTGTGGTCTTGGATTAAATAAAGCTTGTGGATCACTTCCTACGGGTTTTGGTTCAAGTTGTGGTTGCTTTGCTTCAAACTCTGAATAGTGAACTAAAGAACCATTCCATTCTCTAACCATTTCTGAATAAGGAAATCTTAATCCTGATCTATCAGAAATTGCGTAAGCGTGTTTACCTGATGCATATCCTCCGCCAGCCATTATACTCCATCTCCATAAAATGTTTGTGGTGAAATGAAAGTAGAGGTTCCTTGATTGTCTGCATCAAGTGCTCTTAACAATTCACTTTCATATCTTCTTTCTAATTCCTGACTTCTGTCTGGTGAATATTTTAAACTTAAATAATAAGCTAGTCCAGACATCATACAAGGATAGAATCTATTTACGACATCAGAAGTATTATTGTATGCTCCAACGTCTTGAATTTTAGATAAATAATAAAAACAAAATTGAAAACTACTTGGTGTAGTTGTACTCGATACACTAGAACTTGGTGTAGCATATAAAAATATACTTGGATTTAATCTTCTAGCTACGTAATATTGTGAAGGTGTACCTTTAGTTAGTTTATTTGGTGTTTGTGAATATTGTGATCTACTAATTTGAGTTAATGCAATATCTTGCGGATCTGTTGTAGTAGAATTATTTCTATAAAAAGCTTCTAAAACAGAACTAATGTCTTCTGGAAAATTTTCTGAATCAGATGCGTAACTATATTCTGCTTGTCCTTCAACTAAAGGAACTTTAGCTAATTTTACTTTCCATAAATGAACACCTCTATTACCCCATTCTTGAAACATTATATTTAAAGAACGTCTTGCAGATCTTAATTGATAACCTGTTCTAGTTCCTCTTACACCTGTTCTCTCAAATGCTTCTTCTATAATGTCGTCTATTTGTGGATTAAATTCTGTAGTTTCTGAAGTAGGTGAAATAGTTTGTGCAGTATTACCCATACCGCTGTGAGCAGTACAATAATAAAATAATAGTGGAGCGCCTGTAGTTCTAACAGGTGCAACATTAAAAGTTACACTTGCTCCTGCATTACCAGGAACTCCGGCTGTAGTTATGCCTGTAGTATAAGCAACACCGGCCGGTGTTGCGTGTGTTCCATTTGCAGTAGTTGAAAAAGCTAGTTGATGAGTTAAATTTGAACTATCAGATTGATCAAAGATATAAGTATTGCCTTCTTGTAAGTACAAGACAACATTAGCCTCTCCGTTAATATAAAATTTATTACCGGTACCGTATTGATTAGTTCCCGTTGCTACGGTTACTGTGTAAGTTATTGTAGCCACAATTTAATCCTACGTAAATGTTATAGTAACACCAGGTGTTGCAGTTAAATCTAAATAGATTCCATCGTCAAATAAAATTCCAGAACCTGGAACATAAAAGTCTATTCCTTCAGTTCCAAATTTAAATGTAGCGATTGTAGTTCCAGCTGCTCCACCAGATTTAAATACAATAGAAGAACTTCCAGCACCCTCTGCTTGGATACCTGTTATTCTAGCTCTTTGTCCTAAAGGAACCATTTGTGCGTCTGCTGTAGCGTGTGCTACCTGTTGGTCACTTGAATATGATGCCATTTGTTTCTCCTTAAAATTATTGTGTGGGCCGAAGCCCACACTTAATTAATTATTATAAATCTACTGCGTCTTGAATAGAATTATTTTGTAAGTACATAACAGTAACTGTAGCTGCGCCAGTTGTACCGTCACCATTAGTACCTGTAAAATCAGCAAGAACTTGTATGTCAGTTGCACCAACATTAGTTGCTTCTGTATCTAAAGTACCGTGAGTAGTTGCTAAAGCTTTAACATTAGCTGTAGCTATAAATGCATCAGCATCCGCTACTGTTCCTACTGAAACAGTTGCTGCAGCACCATCATTATTAACAGTAGTAACGTTTAAAATTACATCTACTATTTGTGAATTTGCTGGAACTACTGCACATACTTGATTTAAATGTGAAGCACCAATGATATCAATCTTTACTGATTGAGCCATTAAAACTTGTCCAACATTAGCAATGTTAGTTCCAAGTGTTGTACCTGTTGTGTTTGAAATCGTTCCCGCTCTTACCGGTCCCGAAAATGTAGTATTTGCCATATTAATATCCTCCTAGATATCTGAATACTGTCCCTAGGGTTGTCGACTATACGCGTCAGCATTCATCGTTTATTAAATGTATAGTAACTAAAATATATATGATTTTTTTATAGAGTGCAAGGGATCCCTAGGTATTTATGCATTTCAGCGATGTAGCTTTTGATTAAGTAGCTACAGAAACTTGTGGAGCTGTTCCTTCGACAGTATTCTGTCTATGGGCAATTGCTGCTTCTTCTAGCTTGATCTTTGTAATGACTTCTCTAACTTTGTCATCAATTCTGACCATTTCAAGAGTGTACCTACCATTATCTAGGTGCTCCTGTTCCCACTTCAACTCCAAGGACCTTTTTGCTTTGTATAGGTCTTGTATCATCAATAACCTCCTCATAAGTTATTCGATTTAACGGAGAAAACATTCCCGTTGTTTCCCAGATAATATCATTTTTCCCTAGTTTGTCAACTATTGACTGTTCTAACGAAATTGGATTATCTTCTGCTTCTACTTGGAATTTTGCGTGGCGATCGTACGCCCATATATTTACTAGGAATTTAGTCATTTTCTCACCCTATTTTAAAAAAGGGGCCGAATTGTGTCGGCCCCTTAAATTTATTGATTACGTTGCGTCTGATCCAAATACGCCTCTTGGATCTGAAAATCCAAATACGTATCTTTCTCTAGCTTTGTATCTAACATTGCCTGTATCAAAGTCACCTTCCATAGAAGTTTTGATAGGTGATCTATTGAAATGCTTAAGACCATTAGGCACATCAGTTTTAATAAAGAACTTCTTCGCAGCAGTTAAGTAGTTATTTACTACATATCCACCAGAGATCATTCCCATATTTCTGATTGCGTTAATGTCATTATCAGCAGTGCCTGTTCTACCAGCAGAATTCATAAGTCTGTCAGCAGTAAATTGAAGAGCTGAAGGAATTACTAATTTAACTCCTTGCGCCGCAATTTTTAGGCCTCTTTCATCAGTGAAAGCCGCGATGTCAATCAACGACTGTTCTAATGAAGTTTCATTAAGTTCAGCAGGTGTTGCCAACTCATTTGAAAACTGACCTGCTAATGTAGGGTGGTCAGTAGCACAAAGTGCTTTAGTGTCCCCTCCAGCAAAGTTTGCATCAAATGCATTGTTAAGTACCGCTGCACCTTTGATATTTTTAGTAGACGCCATAGATCTTGCTAAAGCTTTTGTATATCTAGACGCAAGTCTGTCATACAAGTTATCTTCAATAGCTTCTTCTGTGATAGCGAATGCTAAAGCAATCGTTTCGTTAGTGTAACGAGCTGTGAAAGTTTCTTGCGCTTGGTCAAACTGAACGCCTTGGCCTTCAGGTTTAACTGCTGCGTTTGCGAAACCAGCTAACATTACTTCCTCTTCGAAAGCTCTGTCTGATGATTCAGTGTCAAAAATTTCTGACCACTGCTCGCCGTATTGTTTATATTCAAGTCCAAATAGTGCATTTAGACCTGGCTCTAGTTCTTTAACTAGTTGTGCTCTTGATATTGCCATAGTTAATTGCTCCTATTAGTTAGAAATAGACGCCGCTGGAGAAACTTGAACTATTACGTTCGAGTCAATCGCAGTATTGTCATTGTTTGCCGGATCGTTTGCCGTTCTAACAATTCTAAACATTGATGTAGCTGCTGTTCCAGTAATATCTAATTTTACTGTAGACTGTCCCTGGTATTGAGTTCCAGTTGTAGCTCCATCATTTGGATTGAATGTTGAAAGAAGGTTTGCTTGTGTTACCGCTGCATCCGCTTTGCAAGTATATTCTTGCATAGGGTTGTCGTTAACAAAACCGATTCCGTCGCTTGAACCAGTATTGTAGTCCGTTCCGAACGTAGTACTAGCTAAAACGTGGTTTGCGAAAGTAGGTTTGCTTGTAGAACTATTTATATAAAAAGCTCCATTGAACACGCCTATAATTGGTTGGATGTTAGATGTTCCAGTTGACCAACCTGCTCCACCAGTAATACCGTCGTCCATAGTGCCCGCTGTAGTATCTTGTAGATACCCATCGTCACCTGCAGTATGCTGATGTGAAACAGGATTGTTTTGAAAAATCCCAACACCTAAACCTGATTTGATTTTGTATTCAGCTTGACCGCCTGTAGCAGGAGTTGATCCTACTGTAGGGGCTTGTCTAAATCCAAAACCTTCTGTTTGGTTTGCTGCCATTGTTGTTTCCTTTATTATGTACTGACTCAAATGAGTCAATACGGATTAATTTATTTTGTTGGTTTAGAAATTGTTAAAAGACTATTTCTTTGTACCACCAAAAGTTACACGAGTATTCGATTCATTACTGAATTTCATACTTGGGTGCTGTTCCTTCATAAGATTGTTCTCTACTGCTTCTTCTTTAGCCTCGTTTTGCTTTTTATAATAAGCATCGATTTGAAGCGCAATCTCCTCTGGTATCCTAGCCAGCAATAGGCCGCCCACTCCAATAACTCCAGCGTATCTGCCTTCAGTCATCTCTGGATATTGTGAGTCTGGATATTGATCGGCTCTCACCAATTCCCATCCTTCTCTCAAAGACGATGCTATATTTTTAGCATCTGATGCGCCGAGTATTTCGGCACGTATCCATTGATGTCTATATCCAGTTGGCGCTGGTGGTGCATCAAGTGAGTTGGGTGGAGTCCAAACTTTTACAGATTCAATTTTGTCTCTAGTTTGACTCGCACGAGAAGTTTTTATTTTATCATTTTCCATTTTATGCTCCTTCCGTGATTTTTAATTGTTTTGCATAATCTTCTAGCGGCACACCTAATCTTTTAGCAATTGCTACCTGCGAAGGCGTGAGTTTTACAGTTTTTCTGCGTCCGGTTGAGGCTGAACGTTTAGCCGAAGCTACATTTTGAGTAGGTCTTACTCTTTCTGTAGTAGTGTCTTCTACCTTATCAAATTTATGCGGAAATTCAAGTCTTATTCTTTTATCAACTTCTGCATAATATTCGTCAGATTTAGGATCATAGCCTTCTTGCTCTACAAGTGTTTTATGTAGGTCAAAAGCCGTGTAAGTCATTGCTGAATCATTACCAAACCAAGTGTTTTTAGCTGCCCATTCTTCTGCTTTAGGATCAGTAGCTGCTGCTTGAGTTGGTCTTTGAGGTGCAATATTAACATCTTTAACCGGTTCTGGTTTAGACGCTTCAGCAACTTTCATTGCATTTAGTCTTGCCCCATCCATTGTTAAATTTGCAATCTGTTCCTGCGCTGCAATTTGAGCTTCAACATTTTGAGATTCAATAGCATTTTTTAAAGCTAACTTGGCTGCTGCCATATTAGTTTTTACTCTTGATTCAAACTCTGAAGTGTAAGATTTATCTAGTTTAGATAGTCTTCCTTCTAGTTCACTTTTTTGTTGATTGGTTGCTTCTGCAAAGGCAATAGCTTCTTCTCTTTGCCTTTCAGCTTCACGCATTTTACGAGTTAATTTAGCAATACGTTTTTGAACGCCTTCACTATATTCTTTTAACTCATCAGGTTCTGCTTTTTTTTCTAGTTTAGTTTCTCTTTCGTTTTCAAAAGATTTATCTTCAGCAGGTACTTGTTCTACTTCTATCTCTTCTTCTTTTACTATCTCTGCTTTTTCTGGCTCACCTTTATCGTCTAAATTAATTTCAGCACCGACTGTTTCGCCGACGTCAATTAATTCTTCTGAAGGTTTCTTATTTTCGTTCTCTGTTGGCATAGTTTCCTTCCTATGTTGTTAAATGTAATGAAGAACTGATTCAGGATCACCTATGGTCCCTAACACTTCATCATCGTTTAGTATTCGCACTTCTCCACCTTCAATCGGTAAACGTGAACCAGCATATCTGGCAAACATTACCCAATCTCCTACTTTGCACCACGGCTTACCAAATTTTTCTTTGTCAGCGTATGCAAGATCTCCCATTTTTAAAACATAACCACAAGTAGTTGCGATTCTAGCTTTATCTAATTGTTCTTGAGAGAATAAAATTCCACCTTTAGTTTTTTCTTTTGGTGTAAAAGGTAAAACTAAAATTCTATATCCAACCGGTTCTGGTAACTGGTCTTCTACATCTTTAATATTTTTTTCGTCTAATCTTATTGCGTGAGGCTCTTCTTTTTTTTCAGCTTCGTATTTGTCTTGAAGACCTAACTTAATTTTTGGTACTTCCTTGTCCGATGTCGATAACGTTTCCTTGCTCATTTTTTTGCTCCTTTGGTTCTAGCAGGTTAGAGATTTCCTGTAATGTTAATTGGTAAGCGTGTGCTTGTCCTAGCATATACTTATATTTTTCCATACTGTCAACCCCACCAGTAATCATACTGTCTCCAATTTGTTGTAGAGTTGCATTAAGTGTTTTCTTAAGTTTATCTATTAGTATTAAATCGTCCATTATAATTTAAACTCCTGTAATGTTTTTAATTTTTCTTCAGCACTAGCAATCTTTTCAATTAACTTATCCACTTCATCAATATGTTGTGGATGTTCTCCAATACCCACACTGTGTTCTAGATAAATTTTAAGAGTTGCATCTGCTTCAGAAATTTGTGCATTATATCTATCTTCTAATGCTTCAAGTATTATTTGTCTCATCTCTTTTTCCTTTTCTTTTTTAAAAGTTTAACTCTTGTATGCCAGCACCACTCTGTCATTTTAATAACACCAGTTTCTACAAAAGAAACCGCATCATCAAGTTTAGCAAAACAGTTATAAATAAATCGATCTAGCACTTCCACCTTTTTCTAGCCTGACGTAGTCTAGAATTAGGATCTCTTGCTGCTTTAGGAAATTTTTTCATTTGACCTGCACTTCTTGCGCAGTATGATTTTCGCCTGTTAGCGGCAGCGGACCCTTTTTTAACTTTACCAGTCACAGCTGTTTTTAATTTAGAACCGGGATTTTTTCTTCTGTAGGCAGCGACACCGGCTCGTGTCATACCTGCTCCAGACTTTGTAGGTCTAAAGTTCTTTTTGTTTCTTGCAGGCATATTGTCTTGTTTTCGCATTACAACATTCCTTTATAATATTTTTTTAAACTTGGATTTGAAACTTGTACTCCACCTAAACTACCATCTATGTAGCTACCTCTATAAGTTCTTTGTGCTTGCCCTATCATACCACCATCTTTAGCAAATGTTTTAACGTTAGTTGGTTTAGGTCCTTTGTTACTTACTGCTCTTTTTCGTCTGACAGCACTCGCCTTTTGCCCACTTGTCATTCGTGTGGCTTTTGCAAGTGGAACGCATTTTGGATATTTCCTTTTGCTTCCCTTCGATCTCCCGCACGGTTGATACTTGCCGTTCTTCTTCGGAGCTCCAATGTCCACCCATTTCTCGTCCAACCATTTTTTTAATCCACTCATTAAACCATTTTTGTTTTTTTACGTCTATTAGACATAACCTTACCACATCCTCTTGCAATAAAACCGCCATCAGCTTTTTTAGTTCTACCTACTTTGCCTTTGCAATATTTGGATGCCCAAATATTTGCATACGCACTAGGATAAACATCAAACTTTTTTTTCGCGGCAGCTTTACCTGCAGGACATAGTTTAGCCATTATCTAACTTTGCCACCTTTTTTAGCAACTATTCTTTTTGGATTATATCCAAATTTTTTTGCTAACTCGGGTTTCTTTTTAGCTAATTTAACTAAACCAGGATTCTTCTTTTTACTTATTGGCTTTACCATAAAGTTTTCCTATTTATTTATTTTGCCAGACTTTTTAGCTTTAGAACCAAACTTACCATAAGACTCATCTCTTGAATCTTTTAATTGTTTTTTAGTTCTTTTCTTTTTTATTCTCATTGCGATAGATTCATCTTTTCTATCTTTGTAACCCTGTTTTTTCTTTTTAACAGAACCACCTTTTTTATACATAGCACCACCTTGCATACCCATATCGTCTTTGTAGTAACCAGACATCATATCTTTTCTTGCGTTAGACATTCCGCCCATTGCTTTTTTTACTCTGCCGCCAGCCTTCATTGGATTAGCGACTTGTGTGTTAAATCTTCTATTTGGCATTATTTTTTTCCTCCGTTTTTAAAGATCTGTGTACCCTTAATTCCAAAAATTGATCCGACGACTAAAATCCAAAGGGTACTGAACCAAGTCGGGAGTGCCGCGAAATGTTCGAAGAAAGTTTTCACTTTATCGAGAGCGCCAGGATCCTCCGAGAAGACTCCCCACGCGAGCACGATTATTGGCGCCGACAAAATAACAAGAACGAACTCGTCCTTGTAATCATTTTGACGTGCCTCTAACAACTTGCCTTGGTAAGCTTCCTCACCTCGAGCCTGTCGTTCAGCGTGCAGTAATTGAGCATCAGACATCGCGACTTTCGCCTTCTGCTTGTTAGCATAAATTTTACTACCAGCAGAGACGGCTAATTTAATTGCCGATAACCACATACTAGTACCAAGTTGCTTTTACAGGTTTTTTGTCAGGTCTCATTCTTTTTGTGCCTCTAACGTCAACCGTTTGTGATGTAAACGGGTCAGTCATTTCCACAGGAATCCCACCTTGTTGCTCACCTTTAGAGTTTGCACCAAGTTCAGGAACAATTTTTACATTGTCTCGACCTTTGTTTGTTTTTTTAACCATAGTTTTCTCCTTAATTGGGTTTATATCTATTTTTTTCCGAAGTTTCTACCAAAATCGTGAATTTTGCTTTGGTCTGCCATTGATTGTTTAGCTAATGACACGCCTGCACGCAATCCAGCAAGATCTGCTTCTTGTTCAAGCTTCGCTTCTTGATTTTCTTGGTTCATAAGAGCTTTCATCTTGTCAAGATTTAATCTTTCTTCACCTTCTTCTTCTTTTCTTTGATTATCTTGCGCTCGAAGATCCATTTCTCTACCTTTTAGTCGTAGTAATGGGTCTCCACCATACTCACCCATAATTTTTTCTTCTTCTTTAGCAAAATCTTCCTGCATTTCTGCAATTAACTTCGCTTTTCTAGACTCAATTTGGTTTGTAATCTGTTGTAGACGTTGTTGTGCCTGCATTATTTGTGGATTTTGCATCATACCTTGCGCCATTGCAGGATTTGCAGCACCTGCTGCTTGCATTTGTTGTTGAATCATTTGTACTTCTTGTAATTCTTCGACAAATTCTAGTTGAACTTGTTCTTGTGCCATTAAACTAATGTGCTCTAGTATATTTTTTTGTAAAGCAGCCATCGCTCCTGGATTATTTTGAGTTTGATTTAGTCTCATAAAGTTTAAATGCGCATCAATATGAGCTTTGTGGTCTTGACCAGGAAACGCTTGATAAGGTTTCATACTCATTGCCATAATATGTTCTAACGCAGGATCCATCGGCATTGGTGCTGCCGGTGGTGGTAAGATTGCATTTACATTTTTCACCCCTAGCGCATCATACATAGATCTATATGCTTGATACAGATTATGTATTCGAGGATTCGATTGCGCCAGTTGTAATTGAGATTGAGCTAACGATATTCTTTGCGTCTGTGAGAAGATGTTTGGATCTGCTACAGGTAATATATCTACTCTATCATCAAAGTCTTGAACCTTAATTTCTCTAGATGCACCAGGTACATCATAAGGATAAACAGGGGGTAAATAACTTTTAAATACTTCTGCTAGTAATTTGAATTCTTGTTTAAGACCAACATACAATCTTTTGTGTATCGCTGACATTACCCGCGATCCACGTTCCAATAATGCAACAGTTGTACCAACTGCAGCGGCTTGGTTCATATCACCCACTTGTGAATCTGCGATGCTCGCGAATCGTTGACCTGCTGACACCACAACACCCATTAATGAAAGTAATGTTTGGTCGGGTCCTTTAAAAGGTAAAGTCATAAATTGATCTTTGATATTGCCTCCCGGAGCGTCGACATCTCTAAACTCACCAGGTTGTAATGGCTGTGCATCATCTCTAACTCTAATACCACGAGACTTAAATCCTGCTGGTAAGTTTGCTAAAGTTCCTGCATCTAGTAATTGTCTTAATGCTGCCGTTGCAGTTCTTGTTAAACCACCGATCATATGAATTAAACCGAAACCATAGAAACCAGTTCCTGGTAAAAATTTAAATTGTACAAAGTAATTTATTTTTTTCTTTAATGGATCTTCGGCCGCATAGTTTCTTCTAATAGATAAAACTTTATGACCTGCTTCAGATAAAGTTATAACGTAAGGTAATTT
>Ga0208660_1000670_pt1 | contig 13817 bp, 10 predicted proteins | sample DEB08_DNA_13_FD_184527 | JGI IMG/M metagenome (GOLD analysis project Ga0208660, IMG submission 184527) | Aqueous microbial communities from the Delaware River and Bay under freshwater to marine salinity gradient to study organic matter... | ecosystem: Environmental > Aquatic > Marine > Coastal ... | reverse complement strand
ATGGCGGCAATGGGTTCTGGCAACATGAACTCTAGTCGCGCTGGTGTAGCGGAAGCAGTAGCTAACCGAGCATATGATGACAGACGTGCCGATGTAGCTACAAACATCCAGAATAGTCTTATAGATCGTAGTCTTAACCAACAGGCACAGCAGTTTAGTGACCAAGGTTCTGCATTGCAAGGTGCTGGACAAGCCAACCAAAGCATCCAAAGTGCTTATGGTGTAGGAATGAACACACTAGGACAAGGTGCTAACTTTGGTATGAACGCTGGTAATGCCTTACAAGGCTATAACCAAGCACAGCTGAATGATCAGAAGCAACAATTTGAAGACCAGCGTGACTTTGAGATGGATCAGCGCAAAGGCTATCAATCAGGTATCTTGGGTAAGGCTCCAAACTCGTCTGGTAATGGCGTACAAGCTAACTTAAATAATCCGTATGCCGCCGCACTTGGTGGTGGAATGGCTGGCTTCGGTTTTCAGCAAGAGTATTACCCACAAGCACAGCAAGGTACAGGGTCTTTCTTTAGAGGAAGCACACCCAACCCACATACGAGATAAAGGAGGTTTCTAATGTCACGCGCAATATTACTTAAAAAAAAGAAAAAGAAACCAATCTTATTACCACAGGATACTCTTGGTGAGGCATTGTCAGATCAGTACAACGGAGACATGGATCAACTAGAAAAAACTGAGGCATATAGGTTATTCTCTGGGAAAACAGGTTCAGATGGTTACATAGATGATTTGATGCCACCAGCATTAGAGACACCAGTAGAACAGTCTGCTCCAGCACTGAAACTTATGGATGAATCCGAAGCAAGTAGTATCTTGCAAAACCCAAATTCAACTGAAGACGCTATATTGAATGCTAGAAAGTATTTTTCTGGTAATTTCGAAGTGCCTTCAGAATCAAATACTCCACTTATGGATGAGCAAACAGCAACGGGAATACTACAGAACCCAAATGCCGACCCTGTGGAACTTAATAAAGCCAGAGAATATTTCTCAGGAGGACAACGTGATCTTGTAGGCAGTGGTAGAGGCAACTATGGTATGTCAGCTCCAGCCCTTGATGAACTTAGTGCAACAGACACGGCTTTACTCCCTACACAAGGGGAGATGCCAACAGGCGCGCGTAAAGACCCATACATGGCAATACCTTCTACGAAAGATGGATACCACATTATGCCAGATGGCACTCTTATGGCTGACTCTGAGATGGAATCAGATGGCGTATTGAATGTCAAGGGCGAGCCTAAACCTAAAGGTAATGGCATCTTAAATACTGATACTACATCATCTAATGATCGCAAAAGTAGTGCTGTGTCTTCTAATGCCCGTGGCTCTATGATGCCATATGCTAAGATCAACAGAAACGAAGCACTTATGCGTATCGGTGGTGCTATAATCGGTGGTTCAGACCAAGGATTTGCTGGTTCAGCAAGAGCCGCAACTCAAGAGTTTGGCAACATCCAAGATGCTAACAGAGCCTCAGAGACAGCCGCATTTAACAAAGCAGAAGCCACAAGACTTGCTGAAGAACGCATAGCGGCATTGAAGGCTAAAGGTAGTGGTAAATCATCTGACAAAGATAAAGAAACTTTTAATAACGTAAGTTCACAGCTGAACTCGTTTCAGTCTGGTTTAGATGCAATAGCACAAAGTAAAGCTGAAGGTGGAAACCTAACAGGTGTCGGTGGTATCTTTAAGTCATTTATTGACAACTATACTGGTAGCCCAGATGCGGCTAGAAGGCTATTGTTAAGCAGACTTAAAGTTGATGATGCCTTACTCAGAGTTGCAGAGACAAAGGGTGCTATTTCTAACAAAGAGATGGACTTATTCTTACAACCAGCACCAAAGAACTTTCAAGATGAGAAGATTTGGGTGGACTGGATTAACGAAAGAATGGTTGCGTTACGGAACGTGCAAAACAGACTAAATGGTAATGTAGTCATTAACGAGTCTGAGCAGTCTTATAGATATAGAGCACCTACTTCAAGAAACACAACAATATCAAAAGAAAGCCAGAGTTGGCTTGATAGCTAGTAGAGGTAACTAATGGCTGATTATACTGTAGAAGATTACAAAGTAGCGGCAAGAAAAGCTATTGCTGGTGGCGACATTGCTTCAGCAAACGAATTGATTGCGGCTGGTCAGGCATTAGAAGCTAAAACCACAAAGACAGCTGAAGTAGACACATCAGTTGGTGGCGCGGCTAAATTTGGCTACGATAATGCAGGAAAACTTATAGGTCAGGGTATACAAAGTGTTGGGGAACTGACAGGATCAGAAAGTATTGAGAACTATGGGCAAGAAATGGCTGAACGCAATGAACGTGAGATTGCAGAAGCAAACTACCAGCGTCCTGATGGTGCTGATGGCATTATTAAAAACCTACGCGAAGGCGACTTTGCAAATGCTGGTAAATCTTTACTCTACGGATCAGCGGAAGCCGCCCCACAGGTACTAGCTGGTACAGCGGCATCTATCGGTGCTGGTCTTGCAGTTACTTCTGCACCAATTGTCGGCACAACTATTGCTGTCGGTGGTACAGTCTATGGTACTTTGAGTGCATTAGGCGAGACACGCGACGAGCATGAAGAAAAAGGCATAGACACAACTGCAACCATGCAAGACTTGGGTGCGGCTGTAACCTCTGGCCTCATAGAACTACTACCCGTCAAAGGTGGTGGTTATACTGTAAAGATACTCAAAGAAGGCATACAGGAAGCTGGTCAAGAAGCTACCATCATGGGTAACACTGCCATCAAAGGTGGTGAGTATGTTACTGATGAAGTCGTAAACCGCATGGGTGACGCTGGGCTTATTGGTTCTACACTAGGTGGAGTTGCTAACACAGCAATATCAACTGTTACTAAGACTGGTGAAGTTGTCTTCAAACCAAGGCAAGAACTTGCACCAGAAGTTGATCAGGCGGCTGGTGATGTCTCTCGTATGATCAAAGAAATATCAGAAGACAGCGGATATAACCTTAAAGACATCGACCCCTCTTCACTAAAAGGTGCTAACCAAACACTAACAAGTGTTAGAGGTAAAATAGCTGATGAAGTTAAGAGTGCTGGCGATAAGATTAAATTACAGATTGTAAAAGACTTAGACAGCATTGATCAGAAAAGATTCCAAAGAATAATCAACACTTCTAACCTTAAAGTCGGAGGTAACGTAACACCAGCTGACATACAGTTTGTAAAAGACATCGCTGGATCAACAGAAGTTGGTCAAAAGATGGTGAATGGGCTCTATAAGTCAAATGTACTTACAGAACTTTACGCATCTGGCCTCAAAGGTGGCTTCTCTAAGTTTACTGATGTGTTCAACCCAATCAATAATGTCGGCAAAGGCTATAACCCAGCGCGAGATGTTGCTGGTATGTTAAACTTTGGTGCAATTGCTGGAACACAAGGTGCATCTTTAGCAACACAGATACCTTTGGTTGTTGGCGGACGTGCAATAGATGCAGTCACAGGCCGTAGGTCTAAAGTGAACCGCTTTGTCAAAAAGAACATCAAGAAAAGTGGCCTTAATACACCTACAGGCACAAGCCTACCCTTAAACAAAGCCCAGCAAGCACAGGCCAATAAAAAGGCCAAAGATGCTATCAACAAGGCTATGAAGAAAGCGGCAAAAGCTAAAGCAGATGCAGAAAAGCAAGCCTTGTTTGTCAAAATGTATGAAGAGGGCTTACACCCTAATCCAACGTCCCCTAGAGGGATAGCATTTGAAGGCTTACGTGAGGTTGGTAATCTTGGAGACATGACACCAGCACAGATAGATGCTGAAATCATGCGTGTCATTAATAGACGTCTTGCAAAAGGTGCAGATGCTGATGTTCGCAGGGCACTAAATGCTTACAAATCACACCTAAAGACTGGCAAGATGCCAGACAGCGACCAAACATTGTCTTATACTGTTGGTATAATTAAAGATGGCTTTAAGTTTCCAAAAATTGATCCAGCTGCACCTACGTCACCAGTAGCACCTACACCCCCTGCACCATTGCAAAATAGTCCAGCGGTACAACAGGGTATTGATGACAACAGAAAGTTTGTTCAGAATTTAAAAAACAAACTGGCTTCCGATCTTACTGTTAGCGATGGAGACAGGGCTGTACTAAATGACTCATTAGATGAGTATGGGCTCAGTTTAGGCAGTAATCCAGAACAGGCATCATTAGAAATTACTTTTAGGGCTAGAAAAGCATTAGATAATCGGCAACTTGTAGAAAAGTATTTAATGCCGTATCATCAAAGGGTTTTACAACAGCAAGCAGAGATAAAGGTAAAAGGTAAGAAGAATGCCCCAACCAAAACTACCCCCGCACCTCAAGAAACTCCTCAATCAAGTGGACAAGGAACTGCTAGTGGACAAACAGCCGTACAAGGAACTGGAGAAGCTAAACCCACTCAACTGGCCTCATCTGGTGTACTCGCAACAACTACCCAAGAAACACCAAAAGTAAAAAAGGTCACAGTAAAAGCCGTTAAAGACATAATACCTGACACCGATGCAGTAGTGCAAATTGGCAAAAAAGGTACAAAGTACGAAAACGGAATACAGGATGTTGATACTGCCTTAGAGGTGGCTAACCTTTTAGGTATCACAGCACAAATGATGAATAGTGGCACTTCATTACAAGACATTACTAACACTGATTCTGGCACTGCCGCTGTTCATTCTTGGAATCCTAAAATGAAAGGATTTGGTAGTAAGGTGTTTGCTATAAAATCAGGTGGGAGTTTTAAAGGTAAAAAAGTTCCACCGATTGAATCTTTGATGTCACTGCTCCATGAAATGGGGCATTCGCTTACACAGGGTAACATGGATGGTAAGGGTGAATTTGGCATAACTTTAGTTAAGAACCCGTTCAGTGGTAAAAAAAACCTTGTAGGAGGCAATAGCTACAATAGTTCTGTTATGAAACCAATTCTCGAAGGTAAAGGTAAAAACCACCCAGCAATTAAAGAAATACATGCTTTCCAAGAAGCTGGCATAGCGTTTACTCAAAAAGACCCAAACAGCAAAGTCGAAGCCAGAGATATTAGGAAAATGCTGTTAAGGCTAAACCTTTACAAAGACCCTGATGTAGTTAAGCAAATAAAACAACAGATAAAAGATTATCGCGCCTACACTAATATCACAGCTGAGTTATCTGTTGATCCTATGTGGTTGTACTTAATGAACCCAAAACTTGCCAAAGAACTAATGCCTGTCAACACAAAGTTAATACAAAAAGAGTTTGATAAGGCAAACAATGGTAAGATCAAGTTCTACGGGCATCCTCTTGCAACAGTATTAGCCATAGTCACAGCAATGGTTGCGATGAACTCTGGAGATGATGAAGAGCCGACTGAAGGAATACTCAGTCCGCAAGATGGCATCCTATCAGCATAACAACATACAGCCCCAGCAATGGGGCTTTATTATTTCAAGGAAGCAAAATGATCGTAAAAACAGCGTATGACCTAGTGCCGTACCTAGAAGCTATAGAGACTATAAAAGCATCGTCTTTAACCAAAGATCAAAAGTCACAGATACTAAAGGAGATGAAGTATTCCTTCATCGACATAGTGTTTTGCAAGCAGTGTCCAAATACACACTCTATAATCTCAAGCATACTAGGAGAGCACAATGGGAGCACCCAAGGAACCAAGAAAGAAGTCGCCAAAGAAGGAACTGAAGTATCCAAAGAAGGCAACTCCAAAAGAGAACAACTACTTCACAAAGTTAATGCAAACCGAGGAAGGAAGAGCACTACGCAAGCAGTGGTCAACCAAAAAACGTAAGAATGGAGGAAGGCCAGTAGGCACTCCAGATGGCTACACACTAGAAGCCATTACTCCTATCCGAAAACAAGCACAGAAAGACGCTGAAAGGATTGTGGCTATTATGGCTAAAGACAACAATATTGACGACGAATATGCGGTAGAGGCTCTTAAAACAGCTGTCGAGATTATGCGTGAACCAGCGCAGAACCGAGACAAACTAACAGCCGCAAGAATGGTCTTAGACTTTACTAAGACAAAACCAGTATCAAAGAGCGAAGTCACTGTTGGTAAAGCAGAAGCCTTCTTGGAGTCGCTTTTAGTAAGTGACACAGAGGAAGAGCAAACCGACGATGGAAACGAAACTTAAAGAAGTACGCCGCAAACTATATGACGAATTTGACTTTTACTCTAAGTCAGCACTCAAGATCAGAACCAAAGATGGAGACATCAAGCCCCTCAAACTAAAGCCAGCACAGATTATCCTACAAGAAGCTGTAGATAAACAAATGGCTACTGAGGGCAAGGTTCGCATCATCATCCTGAAGGCTAGACAGCAAGGTCTATCAACTTATGTAGGCGGCTATCTTTACTTTAATGTTTCCCAGCGTAAAGCATGTAAAGCAATGGTGGTCACACACCATTCTGACAGTACAAGAGCACTGTTTGACATGACTAAACGCTACCATGAGAACTGCCCAGAACTACTCAAGCCACACACAAAGTATTCATCTCGACGCGAGTTGACCTTTGATGTCCTTGATAGTTCTTATGTGGTTGCTACAGCTGGTGGTGAAAGCATTGGACGTGGTGAGACACTTACACATGTTCACGCATCAGAACTTGCGTTCTGGCAGAAATCAACTGCCCTAGAAAACTGGAATGGTATGACGCAAGCCGTACCTAGCAAGAAAGGCACAGCTGTATTCGTTGAGAGCACAGCTAATGGTGTCTCTGGTATATTCTATGACTTATGGAAAGGTGCAGTGGATGGCTCTAACGGATACGTCCCCGTGTTTATCCCTTGGTATGTAGACCCAGAGTATCGTGAGCCTGTACCTGAGAACTTTAAGATAACTCCAGAGGAAGAGGACTTATCTAAGAAATACGACCTAGACGACGAACAGCTAATGTTTCGTCGGCGTAAGATTGCACAGAACGGCATAGATTTATTCAGACAGGAATATCCAGCGGAGCCCGAAGAGGCTTTCTTAACCACTGGGCGTCCTGTGTTTAATCCAGAGTCATTACAAGATGACTTGAAGAAATCAAGAGACATCGAAGCACGTCTAGCACTGGAAGGTGAAGACTGGCTTGAGAACATGCGTGGGGAATTGACAACCTACCGCAAACTAGATGATGGCGAGAAGTACACCATAGGAGCAGACGTTGCTATGGGTGTCAGAGGTGGTGACTGGTCGGTTGCCCAAGTTCTCGACAGCAAGAAACGACAGGTGGCAACCTATCGTGCCCAAGTTCATCCTGATTACTTTGCAACTGTCCTCTATAAGCTAGGTGAGTTCTTCAACTTTGCCTACATAATTGTAGAGAACAACAGCCATGGTATTCTAACATGTACCCGTCTTGGGAAAGACATGGCCTACCCCAACTTCTACACAGAAGTACAAGTAGATAAACTAACTGACAAAGAGACAATCAAGTTAGGCTTTACTACTACATCCAAGACAAAACCTCTGATCATTGATGAACTCAGAGCCTCAGTTCGAGAGGGTAAGATCGAACTAAACGATAAAGTCACTATTCGGGAAATGCTAACATACATCGTCACACAAAGTGGCGGCATGGAGGCGGAAGCTGGATGCTTTGATGACTGCGTTATGAGTTTAGCCCTAGCCAATCATATTCATGAAGGTGCTTGGGAGCCCATAGATGCAGTTGACGATTACTATATTGAGATGGTTTAGACATGAAATCAAATAAAGATTATAAAAAACTCGACGACGATCAGGTTGTGTCCATAGTAGATACTAACCTAAGACGTTCCATTGGATACTATGACTCTGAGCTGTCAAAAGAACGCCGACAGGTAATGGACTACTACAGTGCTAAACTGCCACGCCCAGCGCATGATGGTAATAGTAAGTATGTAAGTCAGGACGTTTATGATGCTGTAGAAAGTATGAAGGCGGCTTTGCTGGAGACATTCAGCACAGGAAACAAAACACTCAGGTTCTCACCACAGAATGCTGATGATGTTCCTACAGCTGAAGTCTGCACAGAGTACACCGACTACGTTCTACATCGCCAAAACAACCTGTTTGAAACTATGCAGACAGTAATTCACGATGGCCTTATTGCTCGTGCTGGCGTTGCTAAAGTTTATTGGTGTATGCAAGACGAAAGTACACTTGAGTATGTCGAAAATCTCACAGAGGAAGAACTTGATGCTCTTCTAGCAGAGGATAATGTAGAGATCGAAGAACTTACTGAAGAAGCTGGTATGTTCTCTGGTGAGCTACGTGTAACCCGTGACACATCTCAGGTTAAGGTTGAGGCTATTGCACCAGAAGAGTTCTTGATTGAACCACAGGCAAAGTCTTTAGATGACGTTAGCTTCTGTGCACATAGAACTAAGAAGTCTATCTCTGAACTTATCGAGATGGGCTACGACGAAGACTTAGTTGCTAAAATCTCTGACAATGAAGACACAGACTTTGACAACGACCCTGAGATACTTTCTCGCTTTGATGACATAGGTGCAGACCGAGGCTTCAATGCAAAAGGATACCAGCGTCAAACTAGACAAGTAACTGTGGTCGAGGCTTTCATTGAGCTAGATGTTGAAGGAACTGGTGTTGCTGAACTCTACAAAATAGTCAAAGCATCAAACATCTTACTTGAGAAAGAGATAGTAAACAGACGTCCATTCGTAGCATTCGTGCCACTACCTATTCCACATGCTTTTCACGGCAACAACTTTGCTGAGAAACTATTAGGAATACAAAATGCACGTACAGTATTAACACGTTCTATTCTTGATCACGCTATGGTCACTAACAACCCACGTTATACAGTGGTTAAAGGTGGTCTTACGAACCCAAGAGAACTAATAGACAATCGTGTCGGTGGTATCGTGAACGTATCACGCCCTGATGCAATTGCCCCTATGCCTCAAGCATCTTTGAACCCGTTTGTATTCCAGACTATTCAGATGTTAGACGAGGATAAAGAAGATACCTCTGGTGTCTCTCGTCTGTCCCAAGGTCTTAATAAAGACGCTATAAGCAAACAAAACTCAGCGGCAATGGTCGAGCAGTTAGCTACAATGAGCCAACAGCGACAGAAGATCATAGCGCGTAACTTTGCGAACAACTTCCTAAAGCCTCTATTCTCAATGGTCTATTCATTAGTTGTAGAGAACGAGTCTGAAGAGAAGATTGTTGAGTTAGCTGGACGTTATGTCCCTATCGACCCATCGCAATGGGCTGATAAACGTGACGTACAAGTTGAGTTCCACTTGGGCTACGGCGATCAGGAGCAGCTGGTGCAAAAGCACTTGTCGTTCCATCAACTATTCTCCGCTGATCCTACCCTTGGACAAATGTACTCTCCGCAGAACAAGTTCAAGATGCTGGCATCAGTATTAGAGAAATCAGGTATCAAGAATGTTGCTGACTTCTTAACAGACCCAGCGATGATACCTCCACCGCCACCTGATCCAAATGCAGAGATGCAGATGCAGATGGCACAGCAACAAATGCAACTTCAAGAACGACAAACAGCTGTCGCTGAAATGAAGGTGCAAGTTGATGCACAAATGAGGCAAATGAAACATGAGCTAGACACTATGAAGGCTCAACAAGCATTTGCCCTACAATCTGACAAGCAAGACCTTAATGAGACTGAGTTTGAACACAAAGAGTTCGTGAACTTAGAGGAACTAGAGATCGCAAGAACTGCTGATGATGTCAGAGCAATCGCAAGTCCTAACGGATAAGCAACCTTAACCAAAAAGAGAGAACTACATGTCTACACAAGAAGAGCAACTTGTGGTGGCTGGTGATGAAGCTGGAGCCGTACTTAGCGGTTCCGCCTTCAACTCAGTTATCAATGAACTTGTCGAAAGAACCTTCCAAACATTTGTAAATACGGAGCCTTCCGACAAAGACAAAAGAGAACAAGCCTACAACCACTATCGAGCCTTAGTTGACGTGGTTGATACTTTAAAACAGCGAGTTCAAGTGCGTGACAGCATTGTAGAACAGCAGAACGGCGACAACAGCCAAGAGGAGACTGCTCCATGAACAACGAGCAAAACGTAAACTCTGAGCCGCAAGCATTAGATGTTGATGATGCGGCAGACGCAATCTTAGGACGATGGGACGACGGGGAAACCTTATCTGAAGTCGAAGTAGAAGATGCAACATCTGAAGACCTTGCCGAGACAGAGGTAGATGAAGATGAAATAGACGATGAAGAGGACGATCAAGACGAATTAGAACTTGAAGACCCTGACGAAGATGACACCGAAGATGAAGATGTCGATGATGATATAGACGAAGACGATGAAGAGGACGACGAACCTCTAGCGGCTTCTGACGATCAGGTTGTAGACATTGCAGTCAATGGTGAGTCCAAGAAGGTATCTGTAAAGGATTTAAAGCGGCTTTATGGTCAAGAAGCATCTCTAACTAAAAAGTCTCAAGATTTGGCTACCCAGCGAAAGCAGTCAGAAGAACAACTGGCTCAAACGCAGATGTCATATCAGAAGTTATTGGAACGCGCAGAAGCTAGGTACAAACCTTACGCTGACATTGATATGTTAGTAGCGTCACGCGAGATGGATGCAGAAACATTCTCTCAACTACGCCAAGACGCGAAGCAAGCAGAAGACGACTTAAAATTCCTACAGGAAGAAAGTGGTCAGCTTGTATCCCAAGCACAGCAACAGCACCAGCAAGCAACTAGAGAGGCCGCCGCAGATTGCGTCAAGGTTCTCCAAGATCAACTGCCTGACTGGGGCAACGAACTCTATGCAGATATTCGTGACTATGCTGTCAAATCGGGATTACCCAAGGATCAAGTCGATCAGTACACAGACCCACAGGTCATCATGCTGATTAACAAAGCCAGACTTTACGACCAATCAAAACAGTCCGCCAACAGCAAGAAAGCCAAGGCCAAACTGAAAAAGTCGAAAAGTGGCAAGAAGGTTCTTAGTTCCAAGAAAGCACCACCCTCTAAAAAGACTATCCAGAAAGCTAATCAACAGAAGCAAATGGATATGCTGAGTGGTGCTAAAGACCTTGATGATATTGCAGACGCACTCATGAGCCGCTGGGAAGATTAAATCTTCTTAAACTTAATCCTAAAATTGTGAGGAACAATTAAATGAGTACATATACAACTTATAACCAAGTTGGTAAAAAGGAAGATGTTTCAGACATCATTACCAACATTTCACCATTCGCTACGCCCTGTATTGCGATGTTCAAAGACGAAAAAGTATCAGCTAGAACTTTCTCATTCCTTGAAGATTCATTAGCAGACTCAGCTGTAAACGCTGTAGTTGAGGGAGCCGACGCATCAATGGCAACATTGACAGATGCAACTGAGCGTACAAACAACACTCAGATCATGTCTAAAGCCTTCCAAGTATCAGCAACAGCTGATGCAGTAGCTACATATGGTCGTGCAAAGGAAACTGCACACCAATTAGCTAAGAAGTTAAAGGAAATTAAGAAAGACTTTGAACGTGCAATGGTTGGCGTAGAGCAAGCCGCAGTTGCTGGTAATGCTTCAACAGCACGTAAGATGACTTCTATCTTAAACCAAATTTCTACAGGCGTAGACGCTGGTTCAAACTCAACAGATGCTTTAACAGAAGCAAAACTATTGTTAGCTGGTCAAACAGCATACGACAATGGTTCTGATGTTGACACATTCATGATCAAGCCAGCTGATGCACAAATCGTTGCTGGTTTCTCAGCGGCATCTGGTCGTAATCGTGAAATCTCACAAGGCAAAACATTGGTCAATGCGATTGATCTATATGTGAGCCCTTACGGCGAATACAGAGTAGTATTGAACCGCGAGTTAAAGACAACTCACGCACTACTAATAGACCCAACAATGTTCAAAACATGTACGTTGCGTCCATTCACAAGAACACTACTAGCGAAGAATGGTGACTCAGATCGCCATCACATCGTTGGTGAGGTTTCTTGTAAACACACAAACTTTGGTGACTCAGTGAAAATCACTGGATTATCATAAGTCCAAAATAGACCACTAATAGGTCTTTACTAGGCCACCCACAGACACACAGGTTTTGCTCTCCTTACTGTTGTCCGTGGGTGGCCTTTTTACGTTTTAAGGGTAGCAAAATGACTGACAAAACACAGCCGACATTATTACAAACTGAAACAGACTTCGTGAGTGACCACGGAGACCTATTTCAAAAGCACACACAGCACATCTCACAATCGTTCTTAGACGATCTGAAAGACGCTCGAAACAATAGTGGTTCGAAGCCTACAGGCGAGATGATGAGAGTAGCCTCCATACCGACAGCTATTGTCGAGAAGTGGATGCGAGAAGGATTCAATATCTGGGAAGCCAAAGGTTCAGAGATTGTCCGTAAACTAAAGAACGAGGACTTAGATATGTTCCTCACAACCAACAAGAGGATTTAAAATGAACAAAGGTGAAATCCGAGCACACTTTATTGCTCTTCTAAATCGTAGTGACTGTTCGAATGCTTTGGCTGACACCTTCATTGATCAAGCAATCACTAGAATACAAAGACAGCTACGTGTCCCAGCAATGGAAAAGCAGAATACATATGACGTAACATCAGAAACAGGCATAGCAAAAGTAACAATGCCAGCTGACTTACTTGAGGTTATCGAACTGTATTACGATGGTAACTCATTAACACGCATACCTCTACATGAGATGGTACAGTATCAGAAGACTGGTGAACTAGGATCACCGAGGTTCTTCTGTCGTGAGCAAGGTAATCTAAAGATACACCCAATGCCTAGTAGTGGCTCTTTGTTTCTTAACTACTATGCAGAGCAAGACCCACTGACAAGCGACAGTGATACAAACATGCTGACTAACATTGCTTCTGACCTTCTTACATACACAGCTCTTTCTTATGCGGCTGATTACTTCTTAGATGAACGTGGTGCAATCTTTGACCAAAAGTCTGGGTCTTTCCTTGCTGAGATACAGGAACACGCAAACAGTTCTGAGCAATCTGGTGTCAATCAAGTTGTCAGACCTACGCACTATTATGAGGATTAATACTAATGGCATCAAAGACCAGCTTTTACAACACCTCTGGTGTAACTAACACACAAACAAATGCAATTGATGCGGCAGTCGCAAATGCCGCCTCTTCAGCAACAGCCGCCGCCCTCAGTCAAACAGACGCCGCCGCAAGTTCAGCTTCAGCCAGTGCTTCGCTGTCTGCCACAAACCAGTACAAAGCAGATGCTCTAGCCGCTAGTGTTTCATCGGCATCATCTGCAACTTCAGCAACTACAAAAGCCTCAGAAGCCGCCGCATCAGCCGTAGCATCTGAAGCCAGTAAAGTTGCAAGTGCAAACTCGGCAACAGACGCAACTACCAATGGTGCGGCTCAAGTTACTTTAGCAACAGCACAAGTTGCCCTTGCAACAACCCAAGCAAACAATGCGGCTACTTCAGCATCTACGGCAACAACAAAAGCCTCAGAAGGATCGACTTCAGCCGCCAGCGCGGCAACAGCACAAGCAAACGCTGAGACAGCTGAAACAAATGCCGAAACGGCACAAGCGGCATCTGAAGCCGCCCGTGATGCATCTATAGTTGCGAAGGACGCATCCATTGCGGCACAATCTTCAGCGGCACTCAAAGCTAACAATCTGTCTGACCTAGCAAACGCTGGGACTGCAAGAACAAACTTAGGACTAGGGACAGCGGCAACTACAGCCGCCTCTGCTTACGCAGTAGCATCCCACGTCCACACATTCGCGTCTCTAACTAGCAAGCCGACTACATTAGCTGGCTACGGAATTA
>Ga0208660_1000668_pt1 | contig 13834 bp, 7 predicted proteins | sample DEB08_DNA_13_FD_184527 | JGI IMG/M metagenome (GOLD analysis project Ga0208660, IMG submission 184527) | Aqueous microbial communities from the Delaware River and Bay under freshwater to marine salinity gradient to study organic matter... | ecosystem: Environmental > Aquatic > Marine > Coastal ... | reverse complement strand
CACCTCTGGCGACGACCCGACAATATGAAAGCCATCGAGATCGAGAAAATACATATAGGGAGAGGGGTTAAGACGACGCAGTGCGCGGTAGAGATTGATCGGCGCGGCATGAAAAGGCGCCGACAGGCGCTGAGATGGCACCACCTGCATAACATCACCGGCCATCACATAGTCTTTGACTTTATTGACTGCGGCTTTGAAATCTTGCTCGCCAAAACTCGACACGAAGTCATCTTCTGAGATACCGTCACCTGCCATATTCATCGGCGGCAGTTGCGGTGTTGGCTGCTCAAGTTTAGCCTCAAGCTCATCCAGTCGCGCTTCTGCACTCGCCAGTGCATCCGGGTCTTTGGCATCTACATGAACCACCAACATAATGGTGCCGGAGAGGTTGTCGAAGATCGCCACCTCATCAGAAGCCATGAGCAAAATATCTGGGGTTCCCAATTCGTCGGGTGGCGCAGTCTCGGCTAATTTAGGCTCTACAAAGCGCACAGTGTCATAGCCAAAATAACCCACCAGGCCGCCGGTAAAGCGCGGCAGATTAGGCAGGTCAGGCATGCTAAATAGCTTGCGGAATCGCTCCACCTCACCCAGCGGGTCGCTGGTCTGCCGATTAACCATCGGCTTGCCGTCGCGAATAATTTCCAGACGGTTGCCAAAGACTTTTAGAACAGTAGAGGTATGCAGGCCAATCAACGAGTAACGGCCCCATTTTTCGCCGCCCTGGACAGATTCAAAGAGGTAGGAATTTGGCCCAAAAGCCAATTTTAAATAGACACTAAGGGGGGTTTCTAGATCAGCCAGCACTTCACGAGTAATAGGAATACGGTTGCATTCTTGGCGGGCTAACTGAGCAAATTGTTCGGGGGTCATGATCGGATCCTTGTTCGTTGACAGAATGTGGTTGTGCAGGCGTCACTGCGCCTCGGCTGCTCTAGTTGCGCCAACGCCACGTGAAACAATTACTGTCAAACTGTCTAGAACTTGAATCTTTCACAAACCATCTCCGGAATTACGAACGCTATTGTAATCAATTGCACCGACGCGACAACCGCCAGCGCAAAAAGATTCTCAATTGGCCTAGTTCTTCGTTCGCTGAGGGCACTTCACTCGCTGAGGGCTCTCTGTTCGCTGAGGGCTCTTTAAGCCTGTGCCAACTCGCTGCGCATCTTGGCGATAACCTCAGCATAGTCATCAGCGCCATATATTGCCGAGCCGGCGACAAAGGTGTCAGCACCTGCCGCAGCGATCTCGCGAATATTGTTTACGGTTACGCCGCCATCGATTTCCAAGCGGATATCGTGGCCGCTGCTGTCGATCAGCTGGCGTGCCTCGGCTAGCTTATCCAAGGTGGCAGGAATAAATTTCTGGCCACCAAAGCCTGGGTTAACGGACATCAGCAATAGCATATCCATGCGGTCCATCACCCAGCGCACTGTTTCCAAGCTTGTCGCTGGATTTAGTACCAGACCTGCTTTACAGCCGAGATCGCGAATCAGCTGCAGAGAGCGATCAACGTGGCTCGATGCCTCGGGATGAAAGGTAATGTAGGTTGCACCAACATCAGCAAACATGCGGATCAGATCATCCACCGGCTGCACCATCAGATGCACATCTATGGGCGCGGTAACGCCATGATCCCGCAGCGCTTTACAGACCATGGGGCCAATCGTCAGATTGGGCACATAGTGGTTGTCCATAACGTCAAAGTGGACAATATCTGCGCCGGCTTCAAGAACGGCATCAACCTCTTCGCCCAGGCGGGCAAAATTGGCAGAAAGGATGGATGGGGCAATCAAAAAATCAGTCATATAACACCAGAAGTCAATTCAGGCGTAACTATGCGTGACTTCGTTATGGGGTGCAAATACTTTGCCGGTGAAAGAGGCTTGAGCTTCAAGAAAAGCCTAAAAGAAAAAACCAGCTGCTCCCAACTGGTCTTTTCTCGGCTGGCAACTTATTGCGGATTAGTTGCGCTGTTGCTTATGCTTCTCTTTCATTTTCTCGCGGCGCTCCTGCTTGGCCGCACGGGCTTCTTCTCTAGTGAGAGAGCCATCACCGTCGCTATCCATTTTCGAGAAACGCTCGCGGCGCTTATCAGCCATTCTCTCTAGAGCTTGTTCATGCTCCTCGGCAGAGACCGCACCATCGCCGTCTTGATCAGCCTGCTTAAACATGTCTTTATGGTGACGAGCCTTGCCATCATGATCACTTCGGTGATCATCAGCTAAAACTCCCAGGGAAAACACCATCAGCAAGGTAAAAATCGTAAAATTACGCATAGACCATCCTCTTAATTAACTTAATAGAGTCTGCTTTAACGCCAGTGTCTACCCATTGGTTGACACTCAAGAGTAGGCGTAGTCTTTAAACTGATCGCGCAAGTCTTTCTTGCTTATCTTGCCGGTTGCTGTGTGAGGAATCTCTTCGACAAAAACACAGTCTTCAGGTGTCCACCACTTGGCGATCTTGCCCTCGAGAGAAGCCAGTATGGCGTCTTTATCAGGGGTAGATCCCTCTACAGGGATAACAATCAGCAGCGGCCGCTCAGTCCACTTAGGATGCGAGACGCCAATAACTGCCGCTTCTTGAACGTCTGGATGCGCCATAGCGGCATTCTCAACATCTATAGAGCTGATCCATTCGCCACCGGATTTGATCACGTCTTTGATGCGATCAGTAATGGTCACGTAGCCCTCCTCGTCTATGGCCGCCATATCACCAGTATTGAACCAACCGTCTTCGTCTACTGCGGGTTTATCATCAAGGCGATAGTAGCCACTGCAGACCCAGGGGCCTTTCACTAGCAAAACACCGGAGGCAACGCCATCCCAGGGTAGCTCGTTGTTGTCGCCATCGACAATTTTCATTTCGACACCAAAGACCACGCGACCGGCGCGAACACGCCAGGTGTCTTGTTCATCCTGAGTACCGTCCTTCATCCACTCCTGAGGTCGATTATAGGATCCCAGAGGGCTCATTTCAGTCATACCCCAGCCCATGTGTACCATAACTCCGTGCTTTTCCATTTCCTGCATCAGCGACAGTGGGCAGGCAGAGCCACCAGAGACTACAGACTTAAGCGTCTCTATGGTTTTTCCTGTGGTATTGAGGTATCCCACCAAGGCAAGCCAAACCGTTGGCACACCGAGGGAATAGTTCACTTTTTCTGAATTGATCAGGTTGGTCAGTGTTTCACCGTCGGCCATTTTCGGGCCTGGGAACACAAGCTTGGCGCCAACCATTGGACCGTTGTAGGCGGTTCCCCAAGCGTTAACATGGAACATCGGCACTATGGGCATCACCACATCTTTCTGGGCGAGGTTCATCACGTCTGGTGTTGAGCCAACGATGGAGTGTAAAACCGTACTGCGGTGGCTGTAGAGAACGCCCTTGGGATTACCTGTGGTACCAGATGTGTAACACATCGAGCTAGCACTGTTCTCTTCCAAATCTGGCCAGTCAAAGCTATCTGACTCTCCTTCAATAAAGGTCTCGTAGCAGTGAGCATTTTTAAGGCTGGTATTCGGCATATTTGCCGCATCGGTCATGATCACAAAGCCTCTAACCGAGGAAAGGCTATCTTGAAGCTGTTCCAAGAGAGGAACAAACATAGGGTCGGTGAAAACAAACTGATCTTCAGCATGATTGATAATAAAGTCGATCTGCTCAGGGAAAAGACGCGGATTAACTGTATGACAAACCTGCCCTGAACAAGAGATTGCGTAATAGAGCTCAAAGTGGCGATAGTCATTCCAAGCCAGAGTAGCAATTCTGTCTCCTGCCTCAAAACCCACCTTCTGCAAAGCATTGGCCATCTGGCGCACACGGCGGAAGGCATCTTTATAGGTATATCTGTGCAGCGGATTGTCGCCAGTGACTGAAACAATCTCGCTCTTACCGTTAATTAGATCAGCGTGCTTCATTATTGACGTTATGGTCAACTGGGAGTCCATCATTAAGCCGTTCATGCTCTGTTCCTCAAGGTGTCTTTCTTATTATAGTTTTAATGGTTGTTAGCATTCTAAGGTCTAAGACTAACATTGAGGCAGGCTGCTTAATACTACTAATCTGTGGACGGTAGGTCACCTGCTCTGTGAGGATACAGAACAGGATTTTTGGCGATACAGTGAATTACTGATTGTGGGGGATACTGCGCAGGTGGGTTTCAATCTCTTCGAAATCCGGCAAGTCCAAATGCTGGCCATCGAGGTCAAAGCTTAAACTGATGCAGGTGGCGATTTCGACCTCGTCCTGAGCGCTTAGCGCACTGTCTTCCTCAACTCTAATAGTATGTGGGAATCCCTTGCAGATAATCGCGTAGTAGCGATGCTCGTGCCCTTCTACCAGACTATTCAGCACCACAATCCGCGTACTGCTACCGAAATCTACGCAGGGCTTGTTCTGCTGCAGTGCAGCAAAATCAATTAGTGGGATTGTTAGATTGCGCCATTTAATCCAGCCACACATCCACTGGGGCTTTTCCTCGTCGGCAATCAGCTCCTGATTGAGAATAATCTCGGCGATGGCGGGCATAGGAACCAATAGATTTGATTGCCCAGTATTGATCGACAGGCAGTCGACCTGAGCAATAGGATTTTTTTGATCTAGAAAAAACAAACTCATTGGCTACAAGCCTCCATTTGAACAACATTTCTATTTAATCTTTTTGCCAGCTCTGTAACAGTCCCAATAAAATCGGTTTTGCACCTCTGGATCACTGCTTCAGGCATGGCCGGTACGGTACAGGCAGTCGGCTCCTGAACCCAGACCTGCCCGCCATACTGCTTGATCGACTGACATCCTCTAGCGCCATCATCGCCCATACCGGTAAATATAATGGCTCCGCAATCGCGCCTATATAACAGCGCCAGGCGGTTGGCTAACTGGTCGATAGAGGGTGCGTAGTGGCCCGGCCATGAGGATGCAAAGCGCAATATCCAACCCTGTCGACTCACTCGGGTTTCAAACTCTGGGGATATTACCGTCACTGTAGCGGGTTTTATAAACTCTCCAGTCGAAGGCACTCTTGCTGGCCAGCCTGTATGGGTTTCTATCATCTTCAATAGAACTCCAGTCTGCTGCACCCCTATGTGTTGAGCATAGACGAAAGCCAGGTCATCCCGCGGAGGAATTTGACTTAGAAACTGACGTATCGCCTGCAGGCCTCCGGTAGAAGCCCCCAGCAACCAGACTTTTTTCGTCTTGCCATTCGCTTTTCCTTCGGCCTTTGACTGGTGCATAGGTTGCTTCTAGGTTTGGGTAGAAAGCAGCTCGTCCAATGTCTCTAACAAGTGCTCCTCTTGATAGGGCTTACCCATATAGTGATCGACACCCAGCTCTATAGCCCGGTTTCGATGCTTATCACCGGTTCGCGAGGTGATCATAATAATTGGGATATTGCGTAACTCATCGCTGGCACGAACCCGAGTAGCCACCTCAAAACCATCCATTCGCGGCATCTCAATATCCAGCAGGATTACGGCGGGGATCTCGTCTTGCATTGTCTTTAAGGCTTCAATACCGTCTTTCGCGGTCAGTACTCTATAGCCTTGGCGTCGCAAAATACGGCTGGTAACTTTTCGTACCGTAACCGAATCATCCACCACCAATATACTGGTTGAAACCTCATTGTTTGAGCGCGAATCATGTTCAAGACCTCTCTCATCGCCCTGGCCAATACGCGGTAGGTCGACAATGGAAACTCGCGCCAATTCATTGAGATCAATAATCACGACCACCTGACCATCACTCAAAATGGTCGCGCCGCCCAATCCTGGAACACTGGAAAACTGAGACCCAATGGTCTTCACAACAATCTCTTTGGTGCCAATAATTTCATCGACCTGGACGGCAAAGCGTCGGTTATCGGAATGAAACAGCACCAGGGCAGCATCCTCATCGAGACTGTCTGGGCGCTTTACTATCTCCGGGTTGAGTAAAGTTCCCAGATAACAGAGTTCATAGTCGACACCGGCATAGTTAATCACACTGCCATTGGTCATAGCTTCTTCCACCGCACTGCGGGGCATAAAGTGGACGCCATCAATTGAGTTGAGAGACAAACCGTAATGATCGCCAGTGACATTAATCATCAATGCGCGGTTAACCGATAAGGTAAAGGGCAGCACTATGGTGAACTGAGTACCAAACCCCGCCGAGGTTTCGATATCCACTCGACCACCGCATTGGCGCACTTCACTGTTGACCACATCGAGCCCGACACCACGGCCAGATATCTGGCTCACTGAGTCGGATGTGGTAAAGCCGGGATGAAAAATAAACTGAGCAATTTCATAGGCTGATAGCGCCGCATCCTCAACTATCAAATCTTTCTCCAGAGCGCGGCGACGAATCTTTTCCACATCCAAACCGCGACCATCATCAGCCAGATGGATAACTATATCGCCGCCCTGTCGGTAAGTGGTGATAACAATACTGCCACTGGCCGGCTTGCCCGCTTTTAAGCGCTCGGCTTCATTTTCTATACCATGATCCACGGAGTTGCGAATCATATGTTCCAGGGGTGCAACCATTCGATCGAGAACAGATCTGTCCATCTCTCCCTGAATATTGTCCATGCGCAATTCGACCTTTTTGCCCAGCTCTATGCCCACCTGCCGAACAATACGGCGCAGTCGCGGAACAATTCTGGCGAAGGGCACCATGCGAGTTTTCATTAAGCCTTCTTGCAGATCAGTATTGATTCGTGATTGATGTAAAAGTAGCGTTTCCGTGCCAATTAATTTTTCGTTCAATGTCTCTTTGAGATCATGTAAATCCGATGCGGACTCCATCAACGAACCGGTCAACTGCTGTAAGTGGGAGTAGCGATCCATCTCTAATGGATCAAAATTATCCGCCTCACCGGAAGCTTCAATCTGCTCACGACGGTAATCAATCTGCGCTTCGGTTTCAGTACCAAGACGTCGGACCTGCCCCTGAAGACGCTCCACTGTGGCATCCATTTCATCGAGAAACTGAGTGAACTCACTGAGCTGCTCTTCAACTCGGCCGCGGAAAATAATATTTTCGCCAGACAGATTAACCAGTGTATCCAGCACCTCGGCGCCAATTCGAACAACCTCTTTGATTTCCCCTTGAATAGTATTTTGGTCAAGTGCAGGCTTGCTTTTGGCGCCGGAGGAACTCGGCGGTGTCTGCATGGTGTGCCCGGACTTGCCCGCCTCCGGGATAGCCAGAGATTTCATAAAGTCAGCGGCAGAGTCGAAACTATCCTGATTGTTACTCTCGGCCTGATCACCAGCAGCGGTATTTTTATCCGTCAGATCGCTTTGCTCAAAATCGACCAGCTGTTGACGCAGCTCATTGATATCGCCACCCCGGGCCATCTGCCGAACAATATCGTAGATGCTGACCAGCATTTCCTGCTGAGAAATAATCCTCTTAAAAAAGCGCTTGTTATAATCTTTAGTCTCGTCAATCAGGGACTCAATGGCATGGGCTCGATCTCCCAGCCCATTGAATCCCGCCATGCGCGCGCCGCCTTTTAAGGTATGCAAATCACGCTTAAGTCTGTCAGCCAGCTCAATCTCTTTGGGACTGGATCGCCAGGCCATTACTAACTCTTCAATATGGCTGACAATATCATCCGCTTCTTCCACAAAGACGCCAACAATTTCATTGTCTAGCTCTATATCGACCAATGGTAATGACCTAGGGGCAGCGGCGGCAGGCGATATTATTGGTGCATCTGTGTCTGCATTGTCGACGTTCTTATCGCTGCCATCTAAATCCATCAATGGTTCGTCAATATTTTCTTCCGGCAGTATTAGCTCAGACTTATCCGCTACTAATGGCTGATTGTCCTCTGACTGCTCGTTAACTGGAGGCATCTCTGGAGGTTCTTCCTCGGTACTTGGCGCCAGGGCTTGATCTTCAGAGATCTTAACTAGCTCGGCCTTTTCTGCTAACTGGGCAGTAAGCTGTTCTTGTATATCCTCTAGGCGCTTTTTATCCCTATCGGATATTGAGCTTAAATCCTGATCCGCTGCGAGCATATCAAAGAGATTCAGTAGATCTTCATGGCTCGCTTTTAATCTATCTATAACAGCCTGATTAGGTACAGAACCTATTTCCAGAAGTAGGCTATAAATCGGCGCCATCAGTCCAGAAAGCTCTAAAATAGGTGCTATATCCGCATCCACAAGCTGTTCCTGGATGGCTTTTAAATCGGCCTGCAGCTCATTGAAAATGACTCTCGGGGGTGCGGTTTGATGCTGAAGATAATCGTACAGTGCAGGATAATTTTGTAACGCCAAAAGACCTTCCGCCATAAGCCGTTTGACTGCGGCAAAGTCCTTGCCGTCACTATCGTTGTTCGCACCACGCAATAGATGACCGACGGCTTTTTCACGCAACTCTGACAGCCGCGCACGGAACAGCGACAGTCCTGACAGTTCGATTAATTCGCCGCCTGACATGCGCGCAAGAATGGCGCGGAAAAAGCCTGCCGCATCTTCAACTAAGTGAACTATGTCTTCATCGAGACAAATCTGGTGGTGATGCAACTCTTTAATAAACTCTTCAAGGGGCGCAACCAGCTCACTCAGCTCTGAGAAGTCGGCCATTTCTGCAGTCCCTTTTAAGGTGTGCAGGGCTCGCTGAAGTGCTAGAGAGGGAGCCCTATAAAGTGGCGCTGAACTGCGGGTTTGCAAGACAAAATCATCAATCGCTTTTAAATGGCCCTGAGCTTCATTGACGAACATCTCCAAGAGTATCGCTTCGTGCTCTTCTTCATCACCAAGCTCTTGAGCCTCTATTTGGTCGTCAATTGAATCCTGCTGCCGATCAACCTCTGACTCGCTATTAAGTTCTAACGCCTCGGTCTCAGTAATATCAGAACTACTTAGCTCACTTAAATCATTCAGCGTTGTATTTGGGTCTTCGAGCTCTTCAACAGAAAAACTGTCAATTTCAAATGGCTCAACTACCGCTTTTTCTTGTTCCGGCTCAACCTCAGAAATGACCTCCAAACTGAATAATTCGGCCGCTCGTGGGCTCATAGTTTCATCATTGGCCAGACATCGCGCCGCCTCAACAATAGCGGCAATGCGATTTTCTGGGTCGTTATCTGGCTGATTGGCAGCAAAGGTGAGAATCATTCCTGTAATTGATTCCACCGCCATATCTGACAGATCAACCATCATCTCAGTACACTTTAAACGCCCGTTGGTGACGCCATTCAACAGCTCTTCAATGGACCAGGCTAGGTCTCCGATCGCCATGGCGCCAACCATGCGTCCACTTCCTTTTAGAGTATGGAAGGAACGCCGGGCAGTCGCGACAAACTCCTCGTTTTGAGGCTGGTTTTTCCACTGGGGTGATAACGCAGTTAAAGTTTCGAGAACCTCATCCGCCTCTTCGACAAAGATTTCGATTATTTCTGGATCAACAATATATTCATCATCTTGATCCGCGGGGACTGCTTTAGTCTGTGAAGAGCTCTCAGCTTGTGAAGAGCCCTCAGCCTGCAAAGAGCCCTCAGCCTTTGGCTCCGACTTTTGCTCTTGAGGGAAACTGACAATCGGTTCCTGCTGCTCCTCTAAAAGAACCATTTCTTGAATAATTTCCTCGGGCTCAGCATGTAAATCGGTATAGTCGGTCGCCGTTTTCTGCAAAGGTTGCTGCCCTGCTTGTGCTCCCTCTAGCAGAGAGAAAATACTCGCTTCTGCCGCAACCAAAACCTCATCTTGTTTGACGTTATTGTCAGCGGGAAATTGTTCGAGATAGTATTCAACAATGGTAATTGCATCGGCGAAGGTGTCTAGAGCATGCCATTCCACTTGGCGGCTATCTGCTGCAATAAGCTTTTCAACATAGCTTGCACAGCCAGCCACCACCGATGCCGCACGAGCCAATCCTATAATTTGCAGAGCCCCTTGCAGCTGATGAAACATCTCTGGTACATGGCAGAGTAGCTGCAAATCCCACTGGGAATTTATAAACGCAACAACCGCTTCTTTGATACGTTCGATACCCGTGCGCGACTCGGCTAAAAGCACCTTACTGGCGCTGTCGAATTCAAATTGATTCTGTTGGCTATCCAAGTCTACTGTGCCTGAAAATTTGTCGGGACTGGCAGCCCAAGTATTTAAGGCTAATTCTATTTCGGCGAGACTGTGAACTGCATTGGTAATATCCTGATCGTCGATTCCCGAGGCTTCCAGAGAAAACATTTGCTGTAATCTAGTGTCGACATTGGTCGTGGCATCACGCAGCTTTCCCTGACCCACCAGAGCAAGAGTGTCGGCCATGTTCGCGAGTACCGGTAGAGCCTCTCTAACTTCGTCAGCAGAGAGTCCGCCCTCGATTGAAAACCTCTCCAGGGCAGAGCGCACGGTAGCCAATTCAGCCTGAATCGATACAACTAGAGAGCGCACAACCAATGGATCGTGCTGCGGCACCAAGCGTCCATGATCGGGATTGAGAGTTCCAGTGGGGAAAGCCTCAGCGAGACTATATGTTTCCCAGATAGACTCTAATACCTGAGTAGTGGGCTGAATGGTCGTAAGATAATAAAGCAGGTTCTTAAATAGCCCGCACTCGGGAGCACTGTATTCACCAAGCATAACTTCTTTGGCCTGGAGTTTTAGCTGGGTATCCAGAGTTCGAAAAAGCTTTTTCAGTGCGAGGCTAAATTTGATTTCACCAGAAGCCACTAACTTAATGGTTTCACCGGATACAGACCAGAGATTTTCTCTCCAGGTACCTTTTGAAAGCTCCACCATTCGCTGTAATACTTTCGCGAGATTGGAATAGTTAGCCGCTTTATCCTGGTCTTTTATTACTTTGATTAGGGACAACTGATAGACCTGACGCAGGCGTTTTATCATATCGCTGGTTGCGGAGTTGGGATCGACGGCGAGCTGATTTTCCGATTGATTTTTATACTTGGATATATCTGGTGAAAATAAACCTCCCTCAGAAACTAAGGAGTGTCCTTGGGCTGCGCGCAAGTCATTTAATAATAGAATTAACGTCTCAGGACGGTCTTCGCGATTCGATAATATCTGTCGAAGATAGATTGGTAGTTTGACAATCGCCTGAACTAAAATTTCACAGGCTTCATTAATATTGGAAACTTTTTTGTCAATAATGGCCTGAGTTAAAGCCTCCATTTCTTCAACTAAAAAAATGCATCCCTCATATTCTAGGATTTTAAATGGACCGGTTATTTGATGCAGGTGGCCCAAACAAAAACGTATTTTTGTTTCATCGCTATTGTTCTGAGTGAACGCTTCCAACTCACTAAAGGCTGCATCCAGACTACTTTCAATTTCTCCTACTAGCCATTCAAGCCCGGTGAATGTTTTGATTCTTTTTATTTGAACCTCGCTCATAGAGCTTCTCCCTGTTCAACGGTCTTAACTTTTGTGTATGCCTGAACAACGCGCGGCGCAACTCGCGCAAATCCCTCGGGCATCCAATTTGCCAATTCGCCTAGTCCCAACATAAGGCAACCGCGATTATCCAAATGATCGGTTAATTGATTAACCAGTTCCCGGCGCTTCCAGCGGCGAAAATATATCAACATGTTCTGACAATAAATAAGATGTATTTTGCGTCCTATTAAAGGGGATTTGTCGGCCAGTATATTGCTCGTCAAAAAACAGACTCGGCGCCTTAAATCCGCTTTTACTCGCCATAGCTGCGCTCCGACTTGGTCGAAATAATCCGCTCTTGTAGACTCATCAACCGCATTCATTTTTGCTCCGCGATAGATACCGCGCCGGGCTTGAAAGATCGCCTCATTGCTGATGTCAGTGCCGATAATGCCAAAGCCCTTTACAGATCCTACTTGACGCATAGCTCGGTCAACAGTTATCGCCAGTGAGTAGGCCTCCTCGCCAGTTGAACAACCGAGACTCCAGACCCACAGCGGACCGACAAAGTCAGGGTTAGTAATGGTCTCTTTAACCCACTGGGCAACATAATCAAATGAGGGACCATGTCGAAAGAAGCTTGTCTCCTTAACCAGCAATCTATCGACCAGTCCACTCCACTCCTCGGCGCCTCTAGTGACATCCAGAGCTTGGGTTAGATATTCGTCAACATCGAGAAGATTTAATTCGCGCATTCTTCGGTTGAGCAAGAGCCCTAAGGCGTGCTCACGATCAGCGGTAATCTGCACACCTGTGCGCTCTTCGATAGCAGTCTTCCAGATATCGAAATATCCGAATTCACTACTCTCAAGGAGCGCCTGCCCTGCTTTGATGGCCACCTAATAAGCCCTATTTAGTCGACTATTGGTCTACGTCTTTTTACTCTCCTCGTCGCTAAGCATGGCTTCGATTTCAGCCTCAAACTCCTCTAGATGTAAAAGCTCCTCGGGGTCTTCGGCATCGACCTCAATATCTTCATTGAAGTGCTGGTCAATATCGGCATTGGCAACAAAATCAAGGTTCAGGCGATCGTCATCAGTGCTGGCAATGGACTCCCCATTCACTGCCTCAGCTTGATCGGATTCGGTGTCAGTGGCGACGGCAAACATGGCTCCCAGCTGATCATCATCGAGCTCTTTTTCGGCTTCGGAAGCTATATTCTGTTGCTCATTAGGGGCTTCATCTTTACTTGTATCGGGAAGAATAAATCCACTTACTGAGTGCTTCATTTCCACAGCCATCTCTGCCAGCTCCCCAATAGATGTAGCAGTATCATTGGTGCCAGATAGAGTTTGTGAGGTGATTTCTTGTATTACATTCATGGTGTTGGAAATATGCGCAGAGGTGGTGGCCTGATGTTTTGCCGCTTCTGAGATATCCTGAATCAACTCTGCCAGATTGGTTGATACAGTTTCAATTTCTTCCAGGGCTATACCCGCACTGTGGGCCAGCTCAGCACCTTTAACCACTTCGGCGGTGGTCTGCTCCATGGAGCTTACTGCCTCATTGGTATCGTTCTGAATGGTTTTTACCAATCCGGCGATCTGCTTGGTGGCTGTGGCCGAGCGCTCAGCAAGCCGCTGCACCTCATCGGCTACAACCGCAAAACCGCGACCGGCTTCACCAGCCATAGCTGCCTGAATCGCCGCGTTTAGAGCGAGAATATTGGTCTGTTCTGCAATCTCATTAATCAGCGAAACTATATCGCCAATTTCTTGGGAGCTTTCACCCAGGCGTTTAATCCGCTTCGAGGTGTCTTGGATCTGCTCGCGAATCGTATCCATACCCTCAATAGTATTGCGTACAACCTGAGAACCATTTTTAGCGATGGATACAGATCGTTCCGCAACCGCCGCTGACTCTGCAGAGTTGGATGAGACCTGATCAATAGTGATGGCCATTTCATTAATTGCCGCTGATACACCGGCAATTTCTTGAGCCTGATGTTCGGCGCTTTCTGCCAGCTGCAGTGATGTTGCGCGGGTCGCATCGGCAGATCCGGTTAGCTTTGCCGAGGAGCTAGCAACATTTTCCACCAGACTTCTGAGCTCGCCGATAGCGAAGTTAATCGAGTCGGCAATAGTCCCTGTAAAGTCTGCTGTCACCGTGGCTTCCGCAGTCAAATCACCGTCTGCCAGATCCGAGATATCATCCAATAATTGTAAAATCGCCTGCTGGTTTTTATCTTTAGTCTGCTCAGATTCGATCAGATTGCGACGGGTGGCTCTAAAATTAATAAAACCTAAAATTACCAGAGCAGTAAAGAATCCGGCGATAGCCGATAGACTCGTCAAATCATTAAAAAGTCGCTGCTCCGAATCGGCGAGATCCGCCACAGTGTTATCTAGATTGTCGAGTTGCGTTAGCAGCACTGGCACATCCGCTAGCAGCGCTTCCGCGGACTGGCGTGCGGTGGAGAGGTCATT
>Ga0208660_1000666_pt1 | contig 13867 bp, 9 predicted proteins | sample DEB08_DNA_13_FD_184527 | JGI IMG/M metagenome (GOLD analysis project Ga0208660, IMG submission 184527) | Aqueous microbial communities from the Delaware River and Bay under freshwater to marine salinity gradient to study organic matter... | ecosystem: Environmental > Aquatic > Marine > Coastal ... | reverse complement strand
ATTTAATAAAAATAAATACGAACAAAATACTGTTTTAAAGATAAAAATACTTTTAATACAGAATATTATTTCGTGTAATTTATGTATTAATCAAAAATTTGAGCGAACCTAGCGTTATAGTGAGTTAATTAATTATAAGGTAGTGCTGAAAAAATGCGTTTTATTTCAGCATTACAATTACTGTTTGGTGATTTTCATATACTAACAAATATTATTTTATATAATTGTTATTATAAATTTATTTCTAATTTAAGTGCAATTTAATAAAATAATTTATAAACAAAACATTATAGTAAAAAATATTTGTGTTAAGCGTGTTTTTTATTGAAATAAATAAGAGAGATAGGTTGGTATTATACCTGTAAGGTAATATTGGTAGGAAAGCTAATATCTGTGAAAGAAGGCTAGGATAGGGGAGGTCGTATAGAACTTAGCGCATTATGCTTATATAATTCTTGGATAAGCGAAAGGCCTGGAAGACCAATTCCGTTTGTAGAAAATATTGATAAATCTCTAAAAAAAAGGCCTGGAAGACCGACCCTGTTGAACGACGAAAAGTAAACAGGGTCGGTCTTCCAGACCTTTGAGGAATTCTTGAACCATTTTCTACAAACAGCATCGCTCCTCTGGAGCTAAATTTTTGAATATGAATTCTTTTATATTATGATTTATTACTTAATATTCAATCATATCGCAAGCCTTTAATAACATGCAAGCACCCGCTTTAGAACTCAAATAACGTCCTAAAGTAGAAGCTTCAATTTTGCAAGTCCTTAATGATTCAAGGAGTGCTGTTTTTCGAATACCAATTCGAATAGCATCAATTAAAAAATCTTTGACCATGACAAATTCACCTACAAGGACTATTAAATCTGGATTGAGTAGGTTGACCATATTACCTAAAGCTTGTCCCAATTTATCGCCTTGGTCATGCAAGACTTTAAAAGCAAGGGCATCTCCCTTTAAAACGGCATCAAGAATATCATGATATTGATAGGTATCTATTTTATCTAATTGAAAATGTAAAGACCGCTCTCCATTTTCAAGCGCTTCCGCTAAATCATTTTTTAGCGCATCACCTGCGACTTCTGTACCGATACAACCTGTTTTACCACATTTACAAAGCCGTTCTCCTGCTTTAAAACGAATATGGGCAAAATTTCCTGCTAAGCCTGTTCCTCCAATAATGGTCTGTCGATTGAGAATAATGCTTAAACCCAAATTTCGACTCACTTTAACCACTAATACATTTTCTACCCCTTTTGCGATGCCCAATACTTGTTCCGCAATGCCAATGGCTCTGGTATCATTGTCTAAAACAATAGGCAATGCTAATTCTTTTTCGAGGTGTTTTTTTAAGGAGTCATTATCATAATTAAAATAATTGATAGATTCTCCTGTGTGCCTATTCACACCGCCTGTCATTCCAATCCCTACACCGATTATTTGTTCCGCCTGAATTCCAGATGCTTTAATAGTCGTCTGGATAAATTGAGTGATTTCATTCAGACATGCTGGTGTATCTGTTAATTCAAACTGCCGATTTTTTGCTTGATGGACAGCTTCTAAATCTATACGTACAATACTAGCGTGAATGAATTTTTCCAAAATTTCAACTCCTACTACATAAAATTTATTGGTATTTAAGGCATAAGTTGTAGGTCGTCTGCCATTATCTGTTTCTTTTTTCCCTTCGGCAAGAATGTAGTTATTCTTTAATAATTCTTTCGTTAATTTAGTGCCAGTAGGAACGCTGGTTTTGATAAACTCAGAAATTTCGGGAATAGAAAGTGGTGAAGTGGATTTTGACAAATGCCGTATAATATTTCGTTGTTGTTCTAACTGCCGATTTCGAAGATTACTATTTTTAGTATCTGATAAAAATTCCAGCTTATCCATTGCTTAACTTATTTCTTTTTTCTAATTGATTTAGTATCTGGCTGTAAGTTAATAAAAAATATTAGAAACTAATTGATACTAAAGATAGAGTTGGATTTTTTCTTAAGGCAAAATATTAAGTAGTGTTTAAATAAAGTATGATTATTGCAAAACCATAGCATCAAACACCAATAAACCGTTGAAATCCGATTTTGAGGAAATGCTAAATAAACAACAACGAACTAAGTGATAGTAGTCTATTGAAGGGAATGGACGTGTCTGAAGAGCGGAATAATTTACTAAATGCAGAGAGAAAATGTATTCGAGACTGGAAACTGGCGGTAAGGACAATCTAAATGATAGTGTGTTTTAAGTAATGCTTATTTTAGCACTTAATTGCTTTATTAAAAGTTTTTATCTAAGTTAGTAAACGGTTACTTACGCCTGAGTACTTTCTATTGGCATTCAAATACAAAATTATGATAGATTATAAGCAATATATTACAATTGATTCTCGAAAAAGAAATGGTCAACCTTGTATTCGTGACCTAAGAATAACTGTGGGGGATATTTTAAGCTATTTAGCATCAGGTATGTCCACCGAGGAAATTCTGGCGGACTTTCCAAAATTAGCGAAGGAGGATATTTTAGCAGCATTGGCTTATGCTGCTGCTGCGCAAAATAATAGAGCCATATTGGAGACTGCTGCCTAGTGCTTGGTTTTAATAAAATGATGGGATATGATTTTGGTTGATAATAATCTTTCTTACCGAGTAGCGTCTATTTTGAAGGCGACGTACAAAGGTATTATACATGTTTCAAGTGTTGGTTTGGATGCGGAAGATGATTTGGTCTTGTGGGCATATGCTACCAATAATGAGTTAAGCATTCTTACTAAAGGTGCGGATTTTAATCATATTCAACAATTGAATGGTTTTCCACCAAAAATTATCTGGATAAGAAGTGGGAATGTTTCGACCAAGCATGTTGTCGGATTACTCGAAACTAGACAATTAGAAATAAAGCGATTTTTAGATGATACAGAATTGGGCTTGTTGGAAATTTGGTGAAGGACAGTTTATTTAAGTTGGTTCATGCGCTAGTATTTGAAAATCGTAGTATTGGAGGAGCTACTTTAGAAACAAGGATTTACCAAATTATAGATTTTTTTTGCTATTATTACAAAATATTATTTTGTCCTATAATACGATTTATGTTAATAAACTTTATGAAAAAAAGTATATAAATAGGGGAGAATACTAACCTATATAATGAAATCTCTGGTATTCCAATTCGAGTAGCAGTGTACAAATTTTTAAATTTATAATTATTCTTGAATGTAATCGACATATAATTCGTATATTTAGGCGATAACTATATTTTAATCAATACTTATCGCCAAAAATAATAATTATTATGGATGATTCATTGAAAATAATCGGCAGAGTCTCCGAATTAGAAACGTTGGATAGATTGTATAAAAGCAATAAATCAGAATTTGCAATTATCTATGGTAGGAGAAGAGTAGGTAAAACCTTTTTAATTAGTCGAAAATTTGAGGGAAAGTTTAGTTTTAGGATGACAGCTTTGGCAAAAGGGAATTCAAGAGTGCAATTACAAAATTTTCATAATTATTTATTGCTTTTTGATTCTACAGCAGTTAACAAACCAATTCCTAAAAATTGGTTAGAAGCCTTTCAAGTGTTGATTCAGTTTTTATCAAAAAGCAAGGCTAAAAAGAAAATTCTATTTTTTGATGAATTACCATGGTTTGACGCTCATGGTTCGGATTTTTTAATAGGATTGGAACATTTTTGGAATGGCTGGGCTGCCTATCGTAGTGATATTTTGTTAATAAGCTGCGGTTCAGCGGCATCATGGATGATAAAAAAACTGATAAGAGATAAAGGGGGCTTACATAATAGAGTTACAGAAAGGATTTTTGTTCAACCATTTACCTTGCAAGAAACAGAGTTGTTCTTACAGACTAAAGGTGCAGATTTTGATCGGTATCAATTGTTAGAACTATATATGGCGGTTGGCGGCATTCCTTTCTATTTAGAAAATATTCAAACTAATAGAAGCGTTGCACAAAATATAGATCGCTTGTTTTTTACCCCAGGAGGACTTTTATACGGAGAGTATTTCGATTTGTATCGTTCTTTATTCAAAAACTATACTAGACATGTTACGATTGTAGAAGCTCTAGCAAATAAATCAAAAGGACTTTCCCGTAAAGAATTAGTTCAGCAATCAGGACTAAAAGAAGGTGGGAATTTTTCAGTAGTTTTAGATGAGTTGGAGCAATCGGGTTTTATAAAAAGATATTTTCCTTTTGGAAAAAGCCATCGAGATGCGCTTTATCAGTTAAGTGACCAATATACTTTATTTTATTTAACATTTGTACGTCATTCCAAAGCACAAGGTGAAGGCACCTGGCTTTCTCGATTAGGTAATCCAAAATGGCGAGCATGGAGTGGATATGCTTTTGAGCAAATTTGTCGTTATCATATAAGCTCTCTAAAAAAGCATTTAGGTATAAGTGCGGTTTACACGGAAGTCTCTACTTGGCGAAGCAAAAAAAAAGAAGGAGGGGCACAAATTGATTTAGTCATAGATAGGAATGATAGAGTCATTAATATCTGTGAAATTAAATTTTCAGAAACGCCTTATAGCTTAACAAAATCCTATGCTGAGAATTTGCAAAATAAATTAGCTGTTTTTAAAGAAGAAACAGCTACTCGCAAGACTTTATTCCTTACAATGATTACAACCTATGGATTAAAACAGAATAAATATTCCCTTAGCTATGTAAAAGAATCCTTGGGAATGGAGGCATTGTTTAGTTGAAATAAATTAAGAACGTGCACACATTACTTAACATAAGGACAATTATGGGCTTTTTAAAATATGTTAAATTTTAATTCATAAAACTATATAAATAAGTAAATTAAACCCATTAAATGTACTATTTCTGAGACGGATTTCTTGATTTTTTTGCTTTTAAGTATAATGATATTTATGTTAAGTAGGGCTTTCTTCCTAGTTGTCTTGTCCCAAAATAACCGGACTACTAATAGTGTATTTATGAAAAAGGGACAGAAAAGACCCTATTATGGTAAGCGTACCAAAGGACAAGTAATTGAGTCATATTTTAAGTCATCTGCGTCTATGGATGAATTATCAGAAATTCATGGAGTATTAGGTAGTAACACGGTTGCAAGTTGGTTGAAAAAAAATGGAAATTTGGGTATTTCAAAATATTCAAAATCTGAAATTATGTCAAAGTCACACGCTCCTATCGAGGAGAAAAATCAACGCGAAAAAAGATTTAAATTAGATGTGCACCTAAGAATTGGTGAATTAGAATCTGATTTAGAAACGACGCAGAAAAAAGTTCATTTTTACCGCTACTCGATGGACATTATTAACGACCTCGCTAAAGAGCTGTTAGGCATCGACCTTTTAAAAAAAACTGGACAGGAATTGTCCAATCGGTCTATGAGGCAGGAATCATGAGTATTAATGCTGCCTGTAAACTGTTAGGGTATGCACGCTCTACTTTTTTTGAAGTACGCAGTAATGGTATTTCAAAATCTAAAAAGGATGAAATTATAGAAGAATTTGTTCTTGAAAAAGTTAAACAAATAAGGAAAGAACAGAAAAGGTGTGGTGGGAGGAAAATGTATCTCATGATATGCAAAGATCCAGAGAAAAAGCTATATAAATTTGGCAGAAAAAGATTCTTTGAAATATTGAAAAAGCATAATTTACTAATAAAAAGGCGTAAAAGACGTGCAATTACAACGGATAGTCGGCTGTGGAGAGGTCAATACCCTGATTTAGTAAAGGAACTTATCCCCTCTCGTCCAGAACAGGTTTGGGTAGCAGATATTACTTATTTTAGAACAAAAGATGGTTTTATCTACGGGCATTTGCTAACGGATGGATACTCTAAGAAGCTAGTGGGTTTTGAAGTATCAGATAATATGAAGGCTACCTCTACCCTCTTGGCGCTCAAGATGGCTGTTGGAAATAGAGTTTATGACGAAGAATTAATCCATCACTCTGATCGTGGCTTTCAATATTTATCTAGAGTTTACACAGATTGTTTAAAAAAGCATAAGATAAAAATTAGCGTAACCCAAGATGGGAGCCCTTATGATAATGCTGTTGCAGAGCGCATGAATGGAATATTAAAAGATGAATTTGATTTTGGTGGTGTTTTTGACAATTTAGAACAGGCAAAAAAGCTAATCAAAGAGGTAGCCATTATTTACAATCAGAAACGGCTACATACTAGTAATCATTATTTGACACCAAATGAAATGCATCAACAAAGAGAATTAGAGATAAAAACTTGGAGAAAGAAGAAATAATTACAATCTTGGAATCAATTGATGAATCCAAGAGCGAAATGAGGAGGGGAATAATTTTTTTCTTTTTCAAAAAGCCCTCATTTAAGTGGGCGGGCTTTTTGGAAAAGAAAGAAATGCGGGCTGGCTTATTTATTTTTTAACCAGTCCGGTATTTCTAGGATTAGACATCTTATTGCGCGTAGAGGTAATTGAGCGACTTCTTGTCGCAGGTGGAGTTTTACGCAATTTGCAAAGAACCCCATATTGGGTATGTTTAAAGGAGTGGAATTTTAAATAATTTCCTATTCAAAATTCCACGTCCATTTATCTTAATTAATTGACCATTAACTTCTTCGTTTCTATCAGCGAACCATTAATGCTCGTATTCAAGAAATACAAACCACTTTCTAGCTGGTTCAATTGAAGTTGAATAGTACTGGCAGGTAGTTGATTAAATGGTACTTCTTGTACAACTTGACCTACCTGATTGATAATCCGAATTATTCCTTGCTGACCTGCATAAGCTTTTAAATTAATATTAACTTGATCACTAGCAGGGTTAGGGAATACTTCCATTCCTTTGGAGCCTTTAAGGTTTGTCTCCTGACTGATGTTTGGAGCAATTAAAGAGTTACTAACAATAGTTGCAGTTTCATTATACTCGCAAATTGGCGTCCAATCAGCCGTATAAAGTGCCGCTTTAATGTGGTATCGACCTGCAGGTAAATTATCTGCGGTTAACGAACTTGGACAATTTCCAAAACACTCTTTTACAAGCCCCCAATTAGTGTCAAATATTTTGACAATCGCTATAGGAGCAGACCAACCAGAAACGCTAATTTGGTGACCATTGACGGTAGTTTGTATAGCTGTACAATCATCTCCGTTGTTCCCGTTATTACCACCATCGTTTCCGCCGTTATTTCCATTATTATCACTACCGCCATTGCTACCACTATCACTACCGCTGTCATTGTTAACTACAACATCTTCTGTCGTTTCACAAATAAAACCCCAGTCGGAAGTATAAAATTGAACTTGGACGATGTATTTGCCTTTGGCAGTAGGATATTCAATTGTACTAGGGCAGTCACCTGAGCATTCCCATAACAGGTGCCAATCTTTATTAAAAATCTTAGTAATTTCAATAGGCGCAGTTAAACCAGTAACGGTAATTTGCCCATCGTTGCCACTAAAATTCAAGTCACTACAAGTCCCAGTATTGCTTCCTCCGTTATTACCACCATTGTTTCCTCCATTATCATTATCACAATTTGGAGGAGATACAGTAAAAGAAGTTTCACAGATTCCATCTTTTACATCATGGTCTTTTACAGAAAAGGATTTATCTCCATTAGCAATGACGATTCCTGTTATTCTTACAGGCACCCCATAATCTTGCATGAACACACCTACGCTTGGTACATCATAGCCCCATTCGCCTGCATTAGAACCATTCACCACTAAATCAAAGCTGAAAGTTCCATTTCCGTCACAAGTAATATTACTAACCTGTGGAGATAAAGAACATACTGGCCCAGCATCTGCTGGCGCAAAACCTGCATCAAAATTTAAGTTATTTTCGCCTGCTGCTAATGTGAAATCAGGTGTATAACCTAAGAAATCAATATCACTATCCAAGGCATCATTACCTCCTTGGTCTTTTGGAGAAGCGGTCAAATCAAAAGGTTGTCCAACCATTTTCAATCTGTAATTACCTGGTTCTAAATCGTTAAAGAGGTATTTTCCATCATCTCCTGTCATTCTAAAGCCAGCGAAATTACCATCTTTGTATAAGGCAACGAATACGCCTTTAATTCCAGGTTCCCCCGCATCTTGGATACCATTTCCATTATTATCTCGGAAAACAAAATCTCCTACACTTGCTTTGCCGCCACCATTATCTCTTGGCACAAAACCTGCGTCAATAGACGTATTATTTTCTCCTGCTGCTAAATTAATGGGTGCAGTCATACCATTTGGCTGATTATCACTATCTGTTGCATCATTGCCCACATCTTCTGGCGAATTTTCAAAACCATCAGGTTTGCCAAACATCACTTGGTAAGTACCTGCATTCAAATCATTAAAACTGTAAAATCCTTCGCCAGTCGTGAATGTTTGGGCTAGGGTATTTCCATTAGCATCTAATAGCTTTACAAACACACCGCCAATACCAGCTTCTCCGCCATCTTGTTGACCATTGGCATTATTATCAGCAAACACTTTGTCACCAATACTTCCCTTCAAATCAGGAACAGGTGCTAAACCAGCATCCACCGAATTATTCACTTCTCCGTCGGATAAGAAAAATGGATTAGTCATTCCATTATCGCCAATGTCACTATCCGTATTATCATTACCGATATTCATTGGAGGGGCAATAAAACCATTTGGAATATTTACCATAATCGAATACATACCAGCAGGTACACTTGTGAAACTATATTGTCCAAGCCCATCTGTAGTTGTTGTTCCAACGGTATTGCCATTGCTATCTATTAATTTAACGGTAACGCCTGCAACACCAGGTTCTCCTGGGTTTTGAACACCATTTCCATTATTATCTGCAAAAATTTTATCACCGATTGTACCGCCTGCTGGTGGGTTTCTAACAAATCCTGCATCAATGGTAGGATTATTTTCGCCAGCGGCTAAAGTAATTGGAGCAGTCATTCCGCTTGGTAAAGCATCACTATCCGTTGCATCATTTCCTTGATTCGGAGGAGATAACGAAGAACCATTTGGGGTATTAAACATCACTACATAAGTACCAGCAGCTAAATTGTTAAAATTATAATTTCCGTTATTGTCTGTAGTCGTTTGCTGAAGAATGTTACCACTATTATTCAATAATTTAACCGTAACACTAGCAACACCAGGCTCCCCACCATCTTGTTGTCCATTGCCATTCATATCAGAGAATACTTTGTCTCCAAGACTAGCATTATCTGGAACAATAGGTGTAAAACCAGCGTCGATAGTAGGGTTATTTTCACCATCAGCCAAGAAGAAAGATGCTGTCATGCCATTCGATAAATTATCGCTGTCAGAAGCATCGTTCCCTTGGTCTGAGGGGGATTGGGTAAACCCATTGGGGGTATTAAACATGACTTGATAAGTACCCGAAGCTAAACCTGTAAAGCTATAAGCACCATTGCTAGCAGTAGTTGTTTGTTGCGCTACATTGCCATTTGCGTCTATTAATTTGACGGTTACACCACCAATACCAGGTTCTCTATTGTCTTGTTGTCCATCACCATCTGTATCTGCAAAAACTTTGTCTCCCACCGTTGCATCAACTGGCTGAATGACTACATAACCAGCATCAATATTGGTTATATTTTGACCATCACCGATAAAGAAAGGATTCGTCATTTGGCTAGGTTGTACGTCTGAATCATTCTCATTATTACCCCCTTGTTTTGGCATGGTAATCGCAAATCCATCAGGTGTATTGAACATAACTTTATACAAACCTTGTGTTAGGCCCGTAAATACATAAGACCCATCGCTTGCAGTTGTAGTTTCTTGTAATACAGTATTTCCCATATCCAATAACTTGACCGTAACACCGCCAATTCCAGGGTCATTGCCATTTTGGATACCATTACCATTATTATCAACAAATACCTTATCCCCAACAGATGTCATCGTTGGCTGTTCAGGTGTTAAACCTGCATCAATAGAATTATTATCCTCTCCTGCAGACAAAACAATAGGTGCAGTCATGCCATTAGCTAAAATATCACTATCTAATGCGTCATTCCCTTGATTTGGAGGACTTGCCATAAAACCATTTGGAAAATTAACCATGATTTTATAAGTACCTGCTGGTAAATTATCAAAGCTATAAGCTCCATTATTTGAGGTAGTCGTCTGTTGTAAAACGTTATCATTTGCGTCTAATAATTTGACAGTTACGCCGTCAACACCAGGCTCATCGCCATCTTGTTGACCGTCACCATCGTTATCAGCAAACACTTTATCTCCAATTGAGCCATTAGCTGGTTGTTGTGGTATAAAACCTGCATCAACAGTAGGATCATTTTCACCAGGAGCCAAAAAGAAAGTTTCGGTCATACCATTCGGTAAATTATCGCTATCATTGGCATCATTCCCACCTTGGTTCGCAGGAGATTGGTCAAAACCTGCTGGTGTATTAAACATAATTTTATAAGTACCAGAAGGCACATTATTAAAAATATAAGCTCCATTAGAGCTAGTAGTTGTTTCCTGTAAAGTATTGCCGTCGGCATCTTGTAGTTTGACCGTAACACCACCGATTCCTGGTTCATTAGGGTCTTGGATACCATCACCATCATTATCCGCGAAAACTTTATCTCCAATAGTTCCATTATCTGGTTGAGGAGGCGTGAAACCTGCATCAATCGTTGAATTATTTTCACCAGGAGTTAAAGTGAAAAATTCCGTCATGCCTGTTACTAGATTATCACTATCCAAAGCATCATTACCAATATTGGAAGGAGAAGGAGAGAAACCAGTTGGTGTTTGGAACATTACTTTATAAATGCCTGGAGGAACATTGGTAAAGCTATAAGAACCATCACCGATAGTAACGGTTTGCAATAGGAAATTACCCGTAGCATCTAATAATTGCACCACTACACCACCAATACCAGGTTCATTAGGATTCTGTACGCCATTGCCATTATTATCGGCAAACACTTTATCGCCGATTACGCCATTATTAGGTTGGTCAGGCACAAAGCCCGCATCAACGGTATTATTATTTTGACCTGGTGCCACATTGAAAAAATCGGTCATTCCAGTAGGTAAAACATCGCTATCAATTTCGTTATTGTTTCCTACATCAGCAGGAGCAATGACAAAACCATTAGGTGTTGAGAACATTACTTTATAAATACCGGGAGGTACATTACTAAAAATATATTCACCGTTTCCTAAAGTAATGGTTTGGGCTACAAAATTGCCATTTGCATCTAATAATTGAACCGTTACGCCTCCAATACCAGGTTCATTCGGGTCTTGGATTCCATTTCCATTATTATCTGCAAACACTCTATCGCCAATAGAAATTTGACCTGGCAAAGGAGCTAATAAACCAGCATCAATATCCAAATTCATACTTCCAGGCGTTACTGGAATAAAAGGAGACATACCTGTAGTTGGGTCAACATCAGAGTCGTTAGCCTCATCATTTCCTTGGTTTGGAGGAGAAAAGGTAAATCCTGCTGGAAGGTTGGTGTAAGTCACTTTATAAACCATTCCTGCCATTGCAGTAAACTTATATTTTCCAAAAAAGTCAGAAGTTGTTTGAGCCACAAAACTACCATCGCTTTTATTTAAAGTAACGGTAACCCCTTGAATACCAGGTTCACCAGTATCCATAATACCATCTCGGTCTAAATCATTAAAAATCATATCTCCAATCATGCCTGTGCCTGTTTGGCCACAATCTTCTACGATAATCGTAATGTTAACCGTTCTTCGACAGGGTACACAAACTTCATTAAAGTTATTCCCATTATTATTTCCACTACTTCCAGAACCTGAGCTAGAACCACTACCACTTCCAGAATTTGAACCACTTCCAGAACCTGAGTTAGAACCGCTACCACTTCCAGAACTACCAGAACCTGAACTACCGCTTCCTGAACCATTATCTATTCCTCCTTGTGGGCAAATAACTAGGTTGGCAAAACTTACACCTGAGTTAGAACCGCTACCACTTCCAGAACTACCAGAACCTGAGCCGCTGTTTCCACTAGAGCCATTATTATTATTATTGTTATCCGTACAATTATTATCAATAGTCAAAGAAATTTGGCGGCTTCCTGCGGCCGAAAAAGTAACACTTACGGGGCCATCACCAACAAAGGTTTGTGGTGTTGCATTTGGGCCAAAATTCCAAGTGTAATCCAAACAAGGAAAACCTAAATCTGGGGCAGAAAAAACGACTGGCGCATTGATACAATAATTACCTAAAGTACTGATAATCGTACTAGTAGGGGAATTAATTGTTGGTATCGGGCACACCTCTGGTGGTGCAGGTGGTGTACAAACTAAACCATTATCAAATACTACACTTTCCAAAATCAAAGCACCAAATTGGTCGCCTGGCACAATAGGTGCAGAGCAAGAAGTATGAAAATCGAGGGTTTGTAAACGACTTCCTCCTTGGCCTGTACGAAGGATGATTTCTGTAGCAGAATCAAACTTATCTCCATCAGAATCGAGGGTAAAAGTTTCCCCTAAATTTACCGTTCCGCCAAAGAAATCGTCTACCTCTATATAGATAGAAGCAGCCGTTGCCGAACCGCCATCACAGTCAAATTTTGAGCCTTGAGATTCATTAGAGCTGCTACAACTACCACCAACATATCTAAAAGTAAGTCGTTCGGGTTTCCCTCCTTGGTCGCAGCAATCACCACTATTACTACCTGATCCGCTACCACTACTGCCACTTTGAGCTATAACACTTGTGTCTAAACTCATAAAGAAGAGTAATAGGAAAGCCGAAAAAGCTAGCTTCAACTTTGTGCCTAAGTACTGTTTGTTCATAATTTTTGTTTTAATTAATAAAGTAAAAATGACCATCATTCGTGTTAAAATGAAGGTTTTGGACATTCATCGACAGGTATTTCGAGTGGTATTTTATCCCGAAACAACTCCTATAAAAGCCCGAATTTTAATCAACCGTTTATCCTCGCATGGATGGTTTAGAGGACCTCCATGCCTAGAAATGTTTTGTTTGTAAGTGTTAGGGTGGCAAAAAGGAATCCTTTCTTTTCCCTTTAGTAATTGTAGTTAATTTCATAGTTGTAAAATGAGCTAAATAATAAAATTGAATTCAAAAATGGTTTTGAATAGGAACTGCAATCATTTCCAGGAATAAATGAGCAGTCAATAGTCAAAATCTAATCTTAAAAATTAGTTAGCATGTTGAATAATCAATTTTTTAACAAAATTTTTCCCTTCCATACTTAGGTCTAAATAATAGACGCCATTAGGAAAACTATGCGCGGGTAAAACAAGGGCGGGGGTATTAATTTGGGGGAAATGTATTAGTGTTCGACCTAACATATCTCGTAAAGTCAATTGAACACTTTTTTTAAGTATAAGGGTGCCAAAATTGAGCGTAAGTTGGTGGTCAGCAGGATTGGGATACACCTTAAAATTTTCTATAAAAAGCTTTTCCTCAATACTACTTACCAATTCATTATTTTTATTAAAAGAAGGCGCTTGTTGAACAAAATTGCCTGTTCCATTAGGGATTCTAGCCATCGCCAAATTGGTGGTTTGTTGCCCAAAAGAAAGCGAATCAATCACCGTACCATCCTCATGAGAAAGCATTAAAGATTCTCCACTTTTACTGAGTTTAAAAGCGGCGTGAATTCCTTCTTGGTCTTCGTCATTATCTGCCCACACAATCAAGTAATTGTTGGCAGCAATCGTTGTGTTGGAAGGAAAAGTCCATTTGAGCGGTTTATCCATTTTATCCGTTAAAAAATATCCTTGCAAATCAATGTCTTGATTGGTATTATTATATAATTCTATCCAATCTCCAAAACCTCCAGAAGATTCTGCTACGCCCCCTACACTATCTGCATTTGCTGCCACAAATTCATTGATGGTAATATCCTGCC
>Ga0208660_1000663_pt1 | contig 13874 bp, 21 predicted proteins | sample DEB08_DNA_13_FD_184527 | JGI IMG/M metagenome (GOLD analysis project Ga0208660, IMG submission 184527) | Aqueous microbial communities from the Delaware River and Bay under freshwater to marine salinity gradient to study organic matter... | ecosystem: Environmental > Aquatic > Marine > Coastal ... | reverse complement strand
CGTGGGAATCTGCGCGCGTAGACGCGCAGTCACCTCAGGTGTGATGATTGGGCGGAAGTTGACCTATTGTCGGCACGATATTGGATAACACTGCGCAAAGGTTTATAGAAAGAGGTATGAAGCCTGCGCGACATGCGCACCCATATCAAATGGAATCATAACCATGACTTTTAGAAAATTCCCTCTTGTTCTTGCCGCATCTGCAATGACGTTTGTTGCAGCTTGTGACGCTAACGGACCAAACCAAAGCCAGAACACACAACAAGGTGCCATCCTTGGTGCTTTGGGTGGTGCCGCCATTGGCGCAATTGCAAACCGCAATGACGACACCCGTGGCCGCAATCAGGCGGCTTTGGCGGGCGCTCTGTTGGGGGCCGGTGCCGGTGCCGCAATTGGCAACAACCTCGACAAGCAAGCCGAAGAATTGCGCCGCTCGCTACGCAGTGACGTGGGCGTGTCCAACAACGGTAGCAACCTTGTTGTGATCCTAAGCCAAGACCTGCTGTTCGCAACCAACAGTACGACCGTCTCTGGTACATCGCAGAACGAATTGCTGACTGTGGCGAATTCGCTGAACCGCTACCCCAACACGACTGTGAACGTCATCGGCCATACGGATAACGTGGGCGACGCGTCATTCAACCAAGGTCTGTCGGAGCGCCGCGCACAAGCCGTCGCCGGTATCTTGCTAAACGGTGGCGTTGCCAATTCTCGCGTCCGTGCCATTGGCGCAGGTGAAAACCAGCCGATCGCATCGAACCTGAATGCCTCTGGCCGTCAGATGAACCGCCGTGTTGAGATCATCATCACACCAAACTAAGCGATCATCACTGATTGCCAAATGAAGGGGTCGCAGCCATGCGGCCCCTTTCTTGTTGTGGACACCCCATGTTGGTCATATAATTTTACCAATAATATGTGGAAATTGAATGCCCTTTGAACCAGTCCAGCAAGAGAAACTGTCGCACGGTGTGATCCGTCAAATCGAGGGATTGATCCTGCGTGGCATCCTGCGCCCCGGTGAACGCCTCCCCTCGGAGCGCGAATTGAGCGAACGCATGAGCGTCTCGCGTCCGTCTTTGCGCGAAGCGCTTGGTGACTTGCAAGAACGTGGCCTGCTGACTTCCAAGGCAGGCGCGGGTGTCTATGTGGCCGACGTGCTAGGCTCTGCCTTTGCACCAGCTTTGGTCAAATTGTTTTCGACGCATGACAAAGCGGTCTTTGATTACATCAGCTTTCGCCGCGACATGGAGGGCTTGGCCGCAGAACGCGCGGCGCGCATAGCAAGCGATACCGATCTCAAAGTCATCAACACGATTTTTGAAAAAATGGAAGCGGCCCATCAAAAGCGGAACCCCGCAGACGAGGCCCATCTTGATGCCAATTTTCATCTGTCGATCATTGAAGCCAGCCACAACGTCATCATGCTGCACATGATGCGGTCAATGTATGAATTGCTGCGTGAGGGCGTGTTCTATAACCGCACAATCATGTTCAAGCAACGTATGACGCGGGACGCGCTGTTGGAACAACACCGCACCATCAACATAGCGTTGCAAGCGCGCGATCCAGCGGGCGCGCGCGCTGCTATCGAACAGCATCTCGACTTTGTAGAGACAGCCCTGTCAGAGCAGCAAAAGGCCGACAATAACGAAGCCTTTGCGCAACGACGCCTTGAGCACGAATCCAGCCGTTAAACAGTTGCCCACGAAAAAGCCCGACTGCAAATACTGCAATCGGGCTATAACAAGTTCAAAACATTCAAATGTTAATGCAGCTTTTCACCAACAGTATCGATTGATGTATCAATCATCGCGCCAGCAGCTTTCGCATCCATCTGGCTTGCAATAACGTCTTTCGCGACTGCGACGGCCACAAGAATAGCCTGATCGCGGACGTCCTTGATGGCAGATGCCTCGGCGCTTGCGATCTGATCTTCAGCCGCAGCAAGACGGCGCGTAATCGACCGTGCGATATCTTCTTTTGCGGCAGCGGCAGCGTTTGTCGCCTCTTCTTTGGCGGCAGCGACGATACGAACGGCCTGCTCGTGCACTTCTTTTTGCTTACGCTCATAAGTGGCCAGCAACGACTGCGCTTCTTCGCGCAATGCTTTGGCTTCGTCTAGTTCTGCTTTGATGCTGTCAGCACGCTTGTCCAGCATACCGCCCACAAGGCCGGGGACCTTGTAGTAAAGCAAGATGCCAATAAAGAGCGCGAAAGCGATTGTGACAACAAAGTCGGTGTTCGCCAGTGAAAAGAACGGCTTGTCACCAGCAGCCAGCGCAGGGCTAGCGGCAAGTGCAAAAAGGGATGTGAGTAGAATTCTCATGGTTTACCCTTTCATCCGTGCGGTCACCGCAGCGGTGATTGTCTTTGCGTCCGCCGTACCGCCCAGTGCTACAACCAATGCTTTGGCAGTGTCTTTGGCGACAGCAGTTACGCTTTTCACAGAACCGGCGCGGATTTCGCCAATGGCAGCCTCGCTTTCGGCTGTCTTTGCAGCGATCTGCGCGTCGGCTTTCTGAAGCTCGACATCCAGTGCAACCTGCATTTCTGCTTTTGCTGCATTCACTATCTTTTGTGCTTCAGCGCGGGCATCCAAAAGTGCCTGGTCATAGGCAGCTTCGGCTTCGGCCGCTTTATTCTTCAGCTCTTCAGCTGCAGCAATATCATTTGTGATTGTGCCGGAACGCTCTGCCAGAACCGCACCAATGCGGGGCAGTGCGATGCGTGACATCACAAAGTAAATTGCGATCAGAGTGACCAACAACCAGAAAATCTGGTTTGGCATCCAATCCGCGCAAAGTTGCGGCATACCAAGGGCAGAGCCCCCTGCATCTACGCAAACGCCTGCGACGGTGTCGTGTGTTTCTGTTGCCATGATGGCCCCCGAATACCTTGATGTTTTACTGATCGACGCAGAAGTCTCCGCGCCGATCAGCCGTAAGGATATGGGTCGTTCTTAGACTGCGAACATCAGCAGAAGCGCGACGAGGAACGCGAAGATCCCCAGTGCTTCGGCGAATGCCAGACCAATGAACAATGTTGCTGTTTGACCAGCAGCGGCAGATGGGTTGCGCAGTGCGCCAGCCAAGTAGTTGCCAGCAACTGTACCAACACCGATTGCGGCAGCGCCGGAACCGATTGCAGCCAGACCAGCGCCGATGTGTGCGAGTTCGCCTTCCATGTGAATTCTCCTTACGATTGGAAGTTGGGACGTACGGCGAGGATAATCCCCGCCAAACCTTTAGTGAGCGGGATGAAGCGCGTCTTTCAAATAAACGCACGTCAGGATTGTGAAGACATAGGCCTGAATACCACAGACCAGAATTTCGAGACCGTAGATGGCAACGATACCAACGATTGCAACCGGGCTAACAAGCGTCAGGGCAGCAAAGCCCGCGAACACTTTTAGAACGGCGTGACCCGCCATGATGTTACCCGCCAAACGAATGGAGTGGCTAACAGGGCGCACGAAATACGAGATAACTTCGATAACTGCGATGATCGGGCGCAAGATCGCTGGCGCGTCTTTCATCCAGAACAGCCCAAGGAATGCAGGGCCGTTCAGCACAAAGCCAAGGATCGTAACCGCGAAGAATACCCCAAAACCAAGGATCGCGGTGATCGCAATCATCGATGTTGGCGAATAGGACATCGGGATCAGCGCAAGGTAGTTCGAGAACAGAATGAACACGAACAGTGTCATAATGTACGGGAAGTATTTGACGCCGTCTTTGCCGCAAACGTCTTCGACCATCTTGTAGATAAAGCCGTAAGCCAGTTCGCCCAGCGACTGAACGCGGGTTGGAACGATTGCCCGGCCGCGGCTGCCGATGGCAAACAGTGCAACGATGCACAAAAGGGCGATGCCCAACCAAAGGGTCACGTTTGTTGGCGTATACCAGCTGACCGCACCATCACCAAACAGTGGTTTGACGATAAACTGATCCAATGGGTGAAATACTAGACCACCTGTTTTTTCTTCAGCCACGCGCGTCGCCCTCTTGTTTGGCAGCTTCAAGCTGCTTTCTTTGCACTTCTTTAGCCGACCGCATCATGGTTTTAACACCAGCCGCGAGACCCAGGAATATAAACAGCACCAGAAAAATTGGCATGGTCCCAAACAAGGTATCCAGCCCGTATCCGATGCCAAAGCCGATCCCAAGACCGGCCACCAGCTCTATCACCATCCGCCATGCAAGTTGCGCCTGCGAATAATGTTCTTCCGAATGGTGCTTTACCTCTGTCGGCGCTTTGAGCGCTGCAATCTTCGCTTCAAGCGCCTTTAGGCGGTCAGCGACATGCGGATCAGACATCAGTTTCGTCCCCTCGGAAGGTTGCGAGTGGTTTATGGCGGGACCACATTAGAGTCAAGAACACGTTTCACCACATTTATTCAATTAAAATCAATGGCTTGATGTATTAGTGATTAGGTAAATTCGCCCTGTTTCGTGTGGGAAACCCCTAATTCGATATTCAACCAAGTGGTTGACGTTTCCCGCCCCGCCCGCTTAATCGCAAGTATGACTGCGCAACTTGATCAAGTCTTCTCTGCTTTGGCCGACCCGACCCGTCGGGCGATTTTGGCGATGTTGCTTGAAGACGACATGGCCGTCACGGACGTGGCCGAACCTTTCAAGGTGTCGCTGGCCGCAATTTCCAAGCATTTGGGCGTGTTGTCTGCCGCGAAACTAATCAGCCAGGAAAAACGTGGGCGGGTGAAATGGTGCAAGCTTGATCCAGACGCATTGCGGTCCGCCTCGGTTTGGATGCAAGCGTTTGGTCAGATGGAACCTGTCGATCTAGATGCGTTCGAGGCGTTCTTGTCCCAAGAGCTTGACTAGCAGTCCATCTGCTTGATGCTTTCCTTCAAGAACCGCAGGAAAGTTTGTACCTTCGTCGTCCGGTGCAAATCTACATGTGTCACGATCCAAAGCGGCGCCGACCATTCTTCGCGATTGGCGATGACTTCGGTCAATGCGGGATTACGGGCTAGCTCCTGAGATGTCACAAATCCTATCCCGGCACCTGCCAATATCGCATCTTGCATGTTGCGGTTATCGGTCGTGCGAAAAACGAATGCTTCATCGGGGACTAAATCGCGCAGCCACCGCGCAAAAGGTGCGCGGCTTTGGGCATTGTCGTGCCCCACGAAAAAGTGGTTTTTCAAGTCGTCCTCATGCGCCGGCATGCCGTGGCGCGCGACATAATTTTCTGACGCCACAAGCGCCATCTTTTGAACCATAAAGGGCTGCACGACATTATCGGGTTCTTCCGGCATTGTACCCGCACGAATTGCGACATGTGCCTCGCCATATTCCAAACGAAACAAGCGATCCCCCGTCCGGTATCTGATCCGCAATTCAGGATGCTCTGCTTGGAACGCCACCAAAATCGGGGTGAGCATCGGCGACGCGCTTTCCAAAGACGTCACAACCAATTCGCCGGATACACCTTCGCCCTGCCCTTTGATCCGACCCGCCAACTGCGTGAACTGATCATCGGTGGCTTGGGCGACCTGCAACAAATCCTGCCCTGCCTCAGTCGCGGTATATCCACGGGCATGACGTTGAAACAACTTCACGCCCAAGCGCTGCTCTAGCGCATCAATATGGCGGATCACGGTCGCATGGTGGACACCCAATTCATCTGCGGCGCCACTCACGGTCCCACGGCGCGCCACTTGGAAAGCAGTTCTGATTTCGTCCCAATTATCCATCGGTCATCCTGTGCGCTGACAAACACTCGCTGTTGAAAATCGACCATTTCGTTCGTTAGCGCAAGGGCATAGTTCCTGATCAACACCGCAAAGGAGCATTCACATGACAACGGTTCTACATATTAAAGCCTCTGGTACCATCGACGGCTCAGTTAGCCGCGAAGCGACGGCAAAACTTCTGACAAGGCTGGACCCGACGCGCATTATCACACGCGACTTGGCCGCAACGCCGCTGCCGCAAGTAGACGCCGCTTGGATCACAACACGTTTGATCCCCGAAGACCTACAAACCCAAGAACACAAAGACGTGCTGGCCCTGTCGGACGCACTGATCGCCGAGATCAAAGCCGCTGACGTGATCGTGATCGGGATGCCGATGTATAACTTTGGTATGCCAGCCGCACTCAAAGCGTGGATCGACCTGATAGCACGTCCCAAAGTGACTTTCACCTATACCGAGGGCGGCCCCGTTGGACTGCTTGAAGGCAAACGCGCTGTCGTGGCTGTCGCATCCGGTGGCGTGCCAGTCGGCACTCCGGTTGATTTTGCAACACCACACCTGCAGCAGGTACTCATGTTCATTGGTATTGATGACATCGAAATCCACACCGCCAAAGATGTTGTTGCTGAACTGGCCGCTTAAGGCTGGACATTATGCCCTGCGCGCTAAGTGCTGGGCATGACACCTGCATCCCGCCTCATAAACGCGCTTCGCGCAGCCCTTACGATAGCATTTCTGTACTTCGGCCTGCGCAAGCTGGGCGGTTTCAGCACAGACGTGGCCATCTACGAAGCCATCGGCTTTGGTCAATTCCCGCGCTACATCACCGGATCTATCGAGGTCGCGGGCGCAGGTCTGCTTTGGTGGCGCGGCTGGGAAGGTCTTGCAGGGCTCCTTTTACTTGGGACAATGATTGTAGGACTTAGTGCTTTGCTAATTTGGGTTGGTCCACCTTACTGGCACATGCTGGTGCTGATGGTCGGTACGGCCTCGGTCGCATGGACCTACCGCGCGCAACTGATCGCCCTTGTTAAATAGCGCTTTGTTCGCTGCGGCTGTTGTTGACTCGCAGCTTTCCACGTCGTAAACGCCTCCTAACACCCGGATAGCATCAGCTTTCCGGTCCCTATTCATAGGGATCGCCCTCCGTCAGCGCGTCGCGCCCACGGGGGCTCTACTGCTTTTTACGGCGCGTACATATATACGTGTCGTACCCGAAACGAGACGAGGGCCTTGGCCAATGTTTGAAAATCTATCCGATCGCCTTTCCGGCGTCTTTGACAAGCTTACCAAGCAAGGTGCGCTGTCGGATGATGACGTCAAAACCGCACTGCGCGAAGTCCGCATCGCCCTGCTAGAGGCAGACGTGTCGCTGCCAGTGGCACGTGACTTCATTAAAGCCGTGCAAGAAAAGGCAACAGGCCAGTCGGTTACGAAATCCGTCACCCCCGGCCAGCAAGTCGTCAAAATCGTCCATGACGAATTGCGCCATGTTCTGACAGGCGACAGCGATCCGGGTGCGCTCAAAATCGACAACCCGCCAGCCCCTATCTTGATGGTGGGTTTGCAAGGCTCTGGTAAAACCACCACGACCGCCAAGCTGGCCAAGCGGCTGAAGGAAAAAGAAGGCAAGCGCGTCCTGATGGCGTCGCTTGACACCAATCGCCCCGCGGCGATGGAACAGTTGGCGATCTTGGGTTTGCAAATTGGCGTCGACACGCTGCCCATCGTCAAAGGCGAAGACCCAGTCGCGATTGCAAAACGCGCCAAAGTTCAAGCGAGCCTTGGTGGCTATGACGTCTACATGCTCGACACTGCAGGCCGTTTGCACATTGACGCAGAATTGATCGCACAAGCCGCAGCCGTTCGCGACGTAGCAAACCCGCGCGAAACGCTGCTGGTCGTGGACGGCTTGACCGGCCAAGACGCCGTGAACGTCGCCCAAGAATTCGACGACAAAATCGGCGTGACCGGCGTGGTCCTCACCCGCATGGACGGCGACGGTCGCGGTGGTGCGGCTCTGTCAATGCGTGCGATCACCGGCAAGCCGATCCGCTTTGTTGGTCTTGGCGAAAAGATGGACGCGCTTGAGACGTTCGAGCCGGACCGCGTCGCGGGCCGTATCCTTGGCATGGGCGACATTGTTGCACTTGTCGAAAAAGCGCAAGAAACCATCGAGGCTGAACAAGCAGAGCGCATGATGAAGCGCTTTCAAAAAGGTCGTTTCAACATGAATGATCTGAAAATGCAGCTTGAGCAGATGATGAAAATGGGCGGCATGGAAGGCATGATGGGAATGATGCCCGGTGCAGCAAAGATGAGCAAACAGATGGCAGCATCCGGCATGGATGACAGCATTCTGAAACGCCAGATCGCGTTGATCAATTCAATGACCAAGAAAGAACGCGCCAACCCCGATCTGCTGGCCGCATCGCGCAAGAAACGCATCGCCAAAGGCGCGGGCCTTGAAGTGTCCGAATTGAACAAGCTGGTCAAACAGCACCGTCAGATGGCCGATATGATGAAGAAAATGGGCAAAGGCGGCATGCTGAAGCAAGCCATTAAAGGCATGTTCGGCAAAGGCGGCGGAATGCCAGACGGCATGCCCGATATGAACGATCCAAAAGCGATGGCAGAAGCCGCTAAAGCAATGCAAGGCAAAATGCCCGCGGGCATGCCCGGTTTAGGTGGCGGCATGCAACTCCCGCCCGGCCTGTCAGGTTTCGGGAAAAAGAAATGACCTTAACCTCATCATCTTGCCCTTTAAACTCCCGCCGGAGGCACCTGCCCTTCGTCGCAACAACCGGACGTCAACGATAACATGACACCCGCCCCCACCCTTACCACAGCGCGTCTTGAATTGCGCGGCCCTCAAAAACGGGACCTTGCGGCTTTTACCGCATGGGTCACTGGTTCTGACAGGATGGAGGCCGTGGGTGGCAAAGGCACTGAAGGCCAAGCATGGCGCGGTTTTATTGCTGGCATCGGTCATTGGAACTGGCACGGCTACGGGTTCTTTACGGTGACCGAACGCGCAACAGGCTTTGTCACCGGGCGCGTCGGCATCATCAACCATGTCGATTGGCCGGCACCGGAACTTGCGTGGCATATGTTTGACGGATTTGAAGGTCGGTCCTATGCGTTCGAAGCAGCGTGCGCTGTGCGCGATTGGGCAGGGCGCACCTTGGGTCTTGCCCCACTAAGATCGTTGATAGCACCCGCGAATACGCGATCTCTTGCGCTGGCTACACGCCTTGGCGCTGTCGAAGAAGGCCGCGATATCGTGGACGACGAACACGTCATTAGCTTTCGGCATTTGCGCCATGACGATCCACGGGCAATGGCTCAAGCGGCGCAGGCGATCACATGACACCGACATTGCACACAGAGCGCCTGACGTTGCGCCCGTATCTGCGGGACGATTTTGACACTTATGCCACCTTTATGGCTAGCGACCGCGCTGTTCACATGGATGGACCGCTAGATCGCGATAAGGCTTGGAACTGGTTTACCAATGATGTCGCGACTTGGGCGCTCTACGGTTTCGGGTCGCTGGCGATTGAGATGGATGGCGCATTGGCAGGCGGCGTTGGCCTTGTGTATCCGCCGCATTTTCCAGAACCTGAATGTGGCGGGTTTATCTATGACGGTTTCACTGGAATGGGCCTCGCGTCCGAGGCCGCGCGCGCCATCATTGATCATAGCTTCGAAACGACCGATCTGAACACGATTGTCAGCTACGTAAGCGCAGGCAACGCCGCGTCGATCCGTGTCGCTGAAAGCTTGGGCGCTGTGCTTGACGCTGACGCCCTGGCCCCCGAAGCCACCGGCACATTGGTCTATCGCCACACGCCAATTTCCCCACAAAGGAGTGTCTCATGACTGACGCTGTCACCCTTGCCGCGGATATCCTCAAGGAACACCGCAAAAGCATCGACCGGCTTGATGCCATCCTCGTCTATACTTTGGGCGAGCGGTTCAAGCACACGCAGGCCGTGGGCCGGCTAAAGGCTGAACACGACCTGCCCCCATCCGATCCCGCGCGCGAAGAAACCCAGATTGCGCGGCTCACCGAACTTGCAGACCAGGCCGATCTCGATCCTGAATTTGCCAAGAAATTTCTGAATTTCATTATTCAGGAAGTCATCCAACACCACAAACAACACCAATCGTAAGGTGGATCTTGATCCACCAAACCCCCACCATCTTTAAGGAGAATATCTGATGGCTATGAAAATCCGTTTGGCCCGTGGCGGCTCAAAGAAGCGTCCATTTTATGCAATCGTTGCAGCTGACAGCCGTATGCCACGCGACGGCCGCTTTATCGAAAAGCTGGGCACATATAACCCAATGCTGCCAAAAGACAGCGAAGAGCGCGTGAAAATGAACATGGAGCGCGTCAAGCATTGGCTTGGTGAAGGCGCACAGCCAACTGACCGTGTGTCACGCATGCTCGAAGCGGCTGGCGAACTGCCAAAGAAAGACCGTGCCAACCTGAAAAAAGGTACACCTGGCAAAGCTGCTAAGGCACGTGCTGACGAAAAAGCTGCAAAAGCTGCCGCCGCTGAAGAAGCTGCAAATGCACCAGCAGAAGAAGCACCAGCAGTCGAAGAAGCCGCTGCTGAAGAGTAAGCACTTTCGCGCGGCCCCAACACAGCTTTGGGCCGCGCAACCCCCACTTTGACCGGACACAACCATGTTCCGCTTGCTGCGCACCCTTATTCTCGTGATGATCGCTTTTATCGCGGGCATGCTCTATGAGCGCGACGGCAGTAAGGACATTTGCCAAAATGGCGGTGGATTGTGGATCGAAAACATCTGCGTTGGACCGGAGTTTACCCAATGACTAATCGCGTGATCGTAGGCAGCATCGGCGGTGCGTTTGGCGTCCAAGGCGAGGTCCGCCTCAAGTCGTTTTGCGCCGACCCGCAAGCCATTGCAGACTATGCCCCCCTTTATACAGAAGATGGCAATGCGTTCGCACAGCTTGTGCTGACCGGCCAACTCAAGAACGGATTTACTGCGCGCATTGATGGTATCGTCAGCAAAGAAGACGCTGATCTGCTGCGCAACGTCGATCTATATGCCGACCGCACGGTAATGCCGTCGCTGCCGGATGATGAATATTACTATGCCGATTTGATTGGTATTACGGTCGTAGACACAGGCGGTGCCACACTTGGGACTGTCAAGAACGTGATGGACCACGGCGCAGGCGATTTGCTAGAGATCATCGTATCCGGTCAATCCGAAACGACCTTGTTGCCCTTCACCAAAGCCGCCGTGCCAACTGTCGACCTGACAGCCCAACGCATCGTCGCTGACCCGCCCGAAGGGCTGTTCCCCGATGCAACCGCGTAGTCCAAAATGGCGGATGTGACCAAACCCGCTCGCTCTGCTGGCCGTATCGCGATCCAAGCGACACTAAAGCCGCGCGAGTTGATGACAGACACACCTGACATTGCCGGCACTTGGACAGCCAAGATTATCACGCTGTTCCCGCAAGCCTTCCCTGGCGTGTTGGGCGAAAGCCTGATGGGTAAGGCGTTGAAAGACGGACTGTGGCAGTTGCAGACGTTTGATTTACGCAACTACGGGATCGGCAAGCATCGCAACGTTGATGACACCCCCGCAGGCGGCGGTGCGGGTATGGTGTTGCGTGCAGATGTGCTCGAACAAGCAATAGCGGATGTGCATCGCAGCACGCGCGGCGTTGTTCCATTGGTCTATCTTTCACCGCGTGGCCGTCGCTTTGATCAGCAAATGGCGCAAAACTGGGCCCGCGCTGATGGGGTCACGCTGCTATGTGGCCGCTTTGAAGGCGTGGATGAACGGGTCTTGCAACACTATAACATCCAAGAAGTCAGCTTGGGTGATTTTGTCATGACTGGTGGGGAAATTGCCGCTCAAGCGATGATCGACGCCACTGTGCGTCTGTTGCCCGGCGTCTTGGGGAACGCGGACAGTGCTGTTGAAGAAAGCTTTTCCGAGGGTCTGCTAGAGCATCCACAGTATACCAAGCCCGCTGAATGGCAGGGCCTGCAGATCCCCGAGGTTTTATTGTCTGGCAATCACGCCAAGATTGCCGAATGGCGCAAGCAGATGTCGTTGCAAATCACCAAAGAACGCCGGCCTGATCTTTGGGCCGCACTTCATGCAAACACTGACAATAAGCGACCCAAAGGGTCTTGATCGTATAGGCTGATGGGCCTATACGGCGTCAACTTGGTTCAGCGCGCTGATTCCGGGTGTTGGTTTATGGATGAACCGGAATAACGATTGCACTTTTCGTGGGTGCGCCATCGCCGAGAATTTCAAACAACCACAAAAACAGATGATGACGCACCTCTGGCGGGCGGTAAAACCGGACCCGGGTAACGATACAGAGCTCTACGGCATGCAAGAAACATTGCGGAAAACCGCAAGCTTATTAAAGGAGCGTTTCAGATGAACCTGATCGCACAAATCGATGCGGGGCAACTTGCCGCGTTAGGGCACGAAATGCCCGATTTCAAAGCGGGTGACACCATCCGCGTTGGTTACAAAGTAACCGAAGGCACGCGCAGCCGTGTACAGAACTACGAAGGCGTTTGCATCGCTCGCAAGAACGGTAAAGGCATCGCTGGTTCATTCACAGTGCGTAAAATCTCATTCGGCGAAGGTGTGGAGCGTGTATTCCCGCTTCATTCCACAAACATCGACAGCATCACCGTGGTTCGCCGCGGTCGCGTGCGTCGCGCCAAGCTGTACTATTTGCGTGCGCGTCGTGGTAAGTCCGCACGTATCGCAGAAGTCACCAACTACAAAGCGCCTAAGGGCGCGTCAGCATAAGGGTTGCCGTCATGAAAAAAGATACGCATCCAGACTACCATGTCATCGACGTCAAAATGACAGATGGTACGGTCATTCAGATGAAATCCACTTGGGGCAAAGAGGGTGACACGATGACACTCGACATCGACCCATCCGTGCACCCTGCATGGAACGGTGGCTCCACCCGTCTTATGGACGCCGGTGGCCGTGTGTCCAAGTTTAAGAACAAATACGCTGGTCTTGGCTTCTAAGCCTGCTGGCGGACTATCGTCCGCTATACTGCGAATTGAAACGCCGTCCCGATTTGGGGCGGCGTTTTGCATTTGGGGGTATGGCTGCTATGCAGGAAAAGCAGTCATTCGCTGCACAAGAATCAATGTCTGCTTTAGTGAGCCGTTCACAAACGGTGGTTTTTGGGAGGCAAAATATCAGCGATTATCCGGTTTCACTATCTAGAATGCTCAGCCTTTTTGTCGTACTTTCTAAACGCTCTTTGGTGATCTTCTTCAGGTGTTCAAGATCGCCCATCAAACTTATTTTAGAACCTATTTCATAGTCAAAAGGGACCCTAGCAATATCTGGAGCGAAATGCTGTATAATATCAAAAACGGGTTCTGATTTGCGTCGAACGTCTTCAGGGAAGGATAACGATAAGCTTATCAAGCGTCGACTGTTGTAAGGCGAAACATAGAAATTGCGCCACAGCGCCGGGAACATGGCCCCAACCGTGGAGTTGTAATAAATTTCAAGAAACATGAAGTCTGCCGCTTTTTTCTTAGCGTTCTTCGGTAGCGTAGACTGCCAGTTCAAAAAATCATCTTTAAAAGTATCAACGATATTTTGATCAAACATTTGTCGCGGTACAATCAGTAACCTTTCCAATTGCCAATTTACTTCGTGCCAACGATCTTCAGGCGCAAAAACATAAACTGCTCGCAAAAGATCCGTTTGATGACCCTTTAAAATAACAGATCCATCTTCGACACCCTTAATGACGCCATTTAGATATTCTTTCGGCGCGGGAGAGGGGTATCCCACAGTCGCGTTGAACAGTTGTTTGGTTAAGACAGTTTCCCAACGTTGCATAGAGTATTTGCGTCTGTCGTGGGATTCGTGATTTATACCAATGGCTGAGCACAAGGTCTGTCCGATCGCGTTATCGATGCGCGTCGCATAATTGTTAATGTGCGTGTAAATTTGTTCTATGTTGTTTAAATTGGACTTCGCCATCGCAAGAAGCAGGCGACTGTCCTGGCCTCCGCTAATAGGCATGGCACATTTGAACGCCGCCGAAATAGCGCTGACGTTAAACAGCGTTCTGGCGGCTATTTCTGCGTA
>Ga0208660_1000662_pt1 | contig 13876 bp, 1 predicted proteins | sample DEB08_DNA_13_FD_184527 | JGI IMG/M metagenome (GOLD analysis project Ga0208660, IMG submission 184527) | Aqueous microbial communities from the Delaware River and Bay under freshwater to marine salinity gradient to study organic matter... | ecosystem: Environmental > Aquatic > Marine > Coastal ... | reverse complement strand
GGACCAGTTTGTAGAGGCGCAGACACTTGCGGGTGCGCTCGGATCGGGTGGCGGAGCAGTGGCTTGTGGTGAAGGTGAATGGGATGCTGAGGAGCGGGAGATGGACGCTGACGGTGAGGAGTTGAGCGGACTGGAGGATGAGGCTGATGCAGATCAGGCGGCTGTGGGCGCGGAAGCGGAAGGGGAAGGTGATGCGTTTGCTGCAGGTGTGATTTCTAATGATTTGATGTCGCGATCGCAGGGGCGAAACCGTGCGGGAGAGCGAGCTCGCGTGCGGTTCACTTGTGACATGCTGCAGCGTCCGGCGGATGGCGGCGAGTGGCGGTGTCGTGCTTGCACCGACACTGATGATTGGGATGAGCTTACGCAAACGACGTGGTCGATCGCGGATGTGAGTGTTGGCGATCGGCTGCTTTTGATGCGGCCTGACTCGCGTCCGTGGCCTGCCGATGATGAGTATGGCCGGTTTGCGACGGTGATTGCTGTGGAAGCTGCGTCGGCTGATGCTGCGTCCCGTGAGGCTGCACTCGCCGCGGCAGATGCGAGTTTGCGGCGCGTGCCGGTGCGGACGCGCGCTGCGCGCAGGCAGCAAGCTGCGCAGCTTGCGAAGGACAAGATTATCGTACGTATCGAGGCGCGTGCTGGGGATGATGGTGTCCATGTGCGGAAGCTTGAGGAGGTGCACCTGGAAGCCGTGTCTCGCGCAGGTGCGCAAAACGTTTGGCGTGTCATGGGTCGGGCGAGGGCGGAGCACATGGATGGGCGGATTGGCGAAGACATGCATGTCGATCGTTATCTGCCGTCCGCGATTCGTGAGGGTTTGTTGGGGAAGCTGCGCGGGTCTAGCAAGGTTTCTCCGGTGTTGTCTGCTCGTGGTATTGCAAAGCTCCATGAGTTGGAGGCGAATCGGCGGGATGATGTGTGTGCATGGGTGGAGACGCTATGTGAAACCGAAAAGAATTTCAAGGCGTCGCGTGGTATTGCGAAACTTAACGTGATGGCGAGCTTGCGTGACGCTGTTGCTGCCCTGCGCAACCCAGTGCTACTCGATGAATTTATGGTTGTACCCGTGTCGAAGATGCGCCGCAGTGCTGCGAAATACGAAGTGCAACTGCGTGAAGAACCGCTGCAGGCGACGCGTGCGATCCACACGATCTTGACGCGGATGGTCGTTTTCCATTGCGATTCGTGTCGTGAACGCTTCCCGACGTTTCATCCTGCGTACGAGCCGCCTGCATCTCTTGGCTTGGATCTTCTGAAGCTTGGGCGTGATGGTGTCGCAGCGTGCAGTACCGCGGTGGCTTCCTGGAACGAGCTTCCGCCGCCGCCCGATGCGCCGGAGCCAGAGCTCTTGGTTGCAACAGTGCACACGGGCATGTGTGTGGGGTGCCAGCGCGACCTCGAACGTGAGACGAAGAAGAATCCGGATAAGCTGGCGCGGCGCTCGTGCTTCAATGTGATGGATCCGTGCTGGACGTTTCCGCACAAGGAACTCCAGTGGTTGTTCGAGCAGGCGACTGTGGTGGAAGAGCAGTTGATTGCTTTAGAGCACATGTTGGTGAATTTCGTGCAGGTGTACCGCACGGGCTTGATGAAGTTCCGGCGGAATGTGATTTCGTTTCCGCAGGACATCGGTGCTTTTGCGCAGCGCTGGGGTTTCGGGAAGACGTATTGCGTAGGGGATCGTGTGAACTGTTCCTTGCGTCCTGGCGATGACCTTGAGCGTGAGCGCGTGGTGCCGGGCAACGCTACGGCGGCCGAGAAGGCGAGTTGTGCTGTGAGCGAGGAAGGTTTCCTCGTGTTTCCAGCGACAGTGCGCGCGGTGAGCCAGAGTGGTGTCTTCGAGCTGGAGTACGACAAGCCCTTTGCTGGTCGGGGCTTTGCCACGCTCAAGGATCTTCGTCCTCGCGTGCGCATGCCGTGGCATCCGAAGTTCTTGAACGGTCAGTTCGCTTTGTTCTTGCACCGCAACGTGCCGCACGGGCGGGACATCGAAGACGTTCCTGTGCGCTGGGATTATGTGTCTCGGTACCTGGGAGCGCTGACCTGTCTTGGCCGCTGGCGCGTGGACAGCGCGGACACGGGTCCGGTGCGCGTCGATGCTGGTGACGATTGGCGCAAGATGCCTGGCGTGGGCCCCATGCATTGCTGGTACGACCCTGGCTTGTTCGATATGGTCACCGACGAGGAAACTTTGCGCAGAGAGTACGCACCGCAGGTGCACAAGGGCGAGTACGTGAGTGCAGAGCGTGCCGAGGAACTGCGCAACGCGAATGAGACAGTCGTGGGCAAAGACGTGCGCACCGCCGACGATTTTCGGCAAGCTGGCTTCGAGTTGCGGTTGCTTGGTGGTGTGGAAGGGGCTCCTGCTGATGATGACATCACGGTGGTGGATGGAAGTTTGTTCGAGCGCTGGTTGGAGTTGGAGCAGATGCGCTACGCACGCTTGGTCGCTGACTGGTGGCAAAAGCAGGGTGAGGTAACCGAGGGGGGCGTTGCGGGACTCAAGGTGGCGAACGAGGAGGCTGCTGTGGATCTGCTCACGCGCATTGCTCGGGATGCGCGTAGGAGCCGTGACAGTAGCGCCGCTGGAGGTGCCGGAGACGCCGAAGCGGGAGCTCCTGCTGACGAGGATGCTGTCACGATGCCAGCTCTGGCGGCGTGGTTGATGGAGCATGTGCCGCCTGTCGCCGAGCTGGTGCAGGAGGACGGCGAAAGCGTGGAGGTTCTCGCGGATCACTTGTTGATGGAGTTTGGAGTGGTGGCGAAGTATCGTGACGACGTTTGCAACACGGGAACGCGGCAGGTGGTCGATCGCGGCGGGGACGCTGAGCGAGAAACGAAACAGTCCGTGGAGGAATTGATCGGTGGCTGGCCTTTGGTGAGCGATGTGCCCGTCGAGTTTCGGGCCAGGGGGCGTTTCGCGAAGGCGTTTCCGTTGCGGTTTCCGATGGGTATCGCTGATCTTTTCGATGAGCGGCCCGTCGAGGTGCAGCCGCAGGAGTGGTTGCAGCACATGCTTCGCTACTGGACAGGTCATTTTGTGAATAGTCGTGGCGGTCAGCGTGTCGTCTGGGCCATGGTGAATACGGTTATGATCAACGAAGCGTCGAAGCGTGGCTTTGCGGTGTACAAGAACGTGAGGCGCCGCATGGGCTGGGGTGTCGGCGGTTTCGGTGGCCAGGACGTGCTCACGCGTGCGCGCTTGCGCGAGATGAAGGAGAGCGATGATCTTATGCGCACGTTGGTGTACCAGCTGACGACTATCGGTCGTGATCTTCGTTCTTCGTCGTCGTTTTGGAATTACGAGGGAAAGAAATTGAATGCTGGTGTGCATTTTCTCGCGTGGAAGCCGCCGTGGTTGCGTGGGGAGGAAGACGGAGCTAAGCAGCACTGGGCGCTGGGAGCGAATGAAGCCGTTGTGGACCAGCTTGGTTGCGGGCGCATTCCGTCCGTGTGGTTTACGATCAACTCGAAGTTTAACGATGCGTACGATATTCACCGTTTGAATGTTGGTACGGAATTTGCATATGAAACGCTGACGGATCCCAGCGACAGCTGTGTTGCGGAGCGCCGTCGCTTTGTCCGTGACGCACCCGACATCACGACCTACATGATCATGCTGAGGACCGAGCTCATGATGCGGGCGCTCATGCCGACTTTGCTCCCGCAGTCTGAGCGGCACAGGTTCCGTAGTGTTGGTCGTGCTGAATGCGGGGCTGGTGGAAATTTGCACGTGCACGGTGTTGGCTGGTCCGAAGGCAACCCGCACTTGGGGAGGATCGAGGAAGCGGAGGCGCGCTTGCTTGGGGGTGGAGCCAGCGGTGAGCAGGGTGGTGTTCGGGTTGATGCCGGTTCTGGTTGTGCTCCTGATGCGTTGGGCGGGGGCGTAGCGGTTGGCGCTGGCGAGGGTGATGCGGGTGTGCTTCCGATCCCTCCAGCTGCTGCTACTGCTGCTGACGTGCTTGAGGTTGGCGAGCGTGGCAGTGTAGGTGAGGGCGAGGGTGAGGGTGACAGCGCTTCGGTTGCTGCTGGTGGCATCGGTGACGGCGTTCCGCCCGTTCCTGTGCCCGATGCGGCTGTTCGGGCAGCTGTCGAGGAGCGGGCGCGTCCGAAGCGAAGGCCGAAGGGTTCCTTGTGTACGCGAGCGTACGCTGGGCAGGGTGACAGTGTTTTTGGTTTCGATGCGCACGTTGGTACGAAGGCGGCGAAGGAAGTAGAGTTCGCGAAATATTTTGAGGACATCGTTTCGGAGTGGAATCCGTGCTTCGATGATGACGGTGTTGCGCGGTACCAGTGGGACGAGGGCGTCGGCGCGCACAATGTGGAGATCTGGGGTGATCTGGCGGCTACTTGCCCCGAGCGTGTGAATTTGCGTGCGTACTTGGATTCGGTGCTGTCGGCCGGTGATCGTAGCGGGCCTGTTGATCTGGAACCTGTGCGGCGTTTAGTGGCGGCTTTGGTGCAGCGGAGCGCGCGCCACACGATGCACGGTTACCAGAAGCCGAAGCCTTCGATGCCTTGTGCGCGTGGAAACGAGAGTTGTCCTTATTGTCGGTACGGTTTCCCGCAGGAGCGCGTGCGTGCGGATCCGCGCAGGCCGTGTCAGCTGGTGCAGGGCGATCGCATGGGACAGTGGTCGTTGCGCTTCGCGCGGAATGATGGTTTGGCTTGCAGTTATGAGCCGCATTTGCTGCTGTGCAATCTTGGGAACGTGGACTGGCGCCCGTGTCTGAATCTTTGGGCCGTGGTGGAGTATATCACGAAGTACGCGACGAAGGCTCCGTCGGGCTCGAAGCGTTTGGGTGCGGTTGCGAAGGAGGTGATGGATGAGTTGTGTCGGCACGGTACCGATGGCGAGCGCGATCTGTTAAGGCAGACGTGTTCGAAGGTATTTTCCCGGAATCTTGGCAATCGTGACGTCGGGATTCTCGAAGCGGTACACATGGGTTTGAACCTGCCCTTGCTGATGGCTCAAATGGCAGTCGTGTCCTTGAACACGCTCGGTACGCGGCGCGTCAAGACGTATGCTGAGCAGCTGCGCGAGGGTTTGAGCGAGGGTCAGGATGTGTTGCACGAGAGTCGTTTGCAGCTTTTCGATCAACGCTTGGCAGCCGTAAACAAGCAGTACGCGAAAAACGTGGTGCGGAAGCAAGAAATGGGCGCTGCGCTAGAAACCGTCTCCGTGTACGAGTTCTTTAATAAGTACAAGTTTGCTCGGGGGAAGGTGTATAAGCTGGAGGCGCCGGTGTGTATCATGGTGACGCCGGGGATGAGTGCGGACTGCGCGAACGTGAAACACGCCGAGCACGAGAAGTATGCGCGTGCTGCCGTGATTGCTTACTGGCGGCACATGCCGACGAAGATGCGCCATGACATGATTGCGGAAGCCGTGCGTGCTGGCCGTTTGGAAGGCAGTCGGCAGCGTCTCTGGGGTGGGACGGTTTTCGAGCCGCCGACGCATCACGCTGCGGGAGCCGACCGCTTGGACCGCCACCTCGGCGTTGACGATTTGATCAGAAAATTCGAAGACAAGTCGTACGGTTGGGCGCATGCGCTTATGGAAATGCTTGTCGATCCTGTTTTGTACGAGTGGGTGCCTTGTGGTGTTGTGGAGCAGTATTTACGATGGAACCCTAGCTTTTTGAAGGTGCTTGAAGCAAACTTGCAGCATGACGCGGGTGGCGGTGGCGAAGATTTTGCCGCGCTGTGTGCGCGGAACCATGGTTTCCTTCGCAAGGTGTACGCCGAACTGGTGCAGCGCGGCGAGACGGTCGAGGACGCACGTCGCATGTGCTTACACGGTGAGGCCGCGGGAGCAGAGGAAGAAGGAAACAAGCTTGTCGATGCGGATGTGGAGAAAGGTGGTGCTGTTGGGGATGGGCACTCCTCGGGAGCTGATGATGATGGTGATGATGATCCTGACAGGGATGCGGACGCTGCGGCCGCGGCTGACGATGATCAGAAGGCGGAGCGTCGTCGTATTCGTTGGGAAGACGAAGGTGGTACTGATGCGGCAGCAGTGGGCAAAGATGATGATTGGGCGCGCGCGAGTGTGGGTCAGCGTCTCAGCATGGCCGGACCCGGGGGTGGCGAGCCGCCAGCGCGCGAGAAGAAAGGTCGTGGTCGCGATGCTGCGGCGCGAGATGATTTGATCAACCCCGCTGGTTACGAGTGGCGTTCGGCGGTACCGCTTTCGGAGTTGGATCGGCTGAAAGCTTCGCAGAAAGCGTGGTTCGACCAGAACGTCGGTGATGATGATGATGTTGCTGGCGATAAGGAGTCTTTGCCAGACGCCTGGCAGAGTTTTGCTGCGCGTATTGTCGACGAGAAAGCTGCTGAACGTGATAAGCGCGGGGAGTATCTTTGTGGTTACAAGCCACTTCGGATGTTCTTGTTTGGGTCTGCGGGTACGGGGAAGTCTTCCGTCGTGCGCAAGATCGTGAGACTGCGTAAGGCACGTGTGACGGCAATGAAGGGGGTGGTGAGGAAAGAGGATGTGAAGCATGCCGTGATCCTTGGCGCTCCGACGGGATGTGCGTCGTTTCAAATGAAAAACGGTGCTTCCACGGTGCACCGTCTGTATGGTATTGGTATCGGATATGTCACGAAAGTGAAGAATCGACGGGCGGATAGGTTCGTGAAGCGACAGACGAAACTGAAGCACGCCCGGCTCGCCATACACGATGAGGTGAGCATGATTGGGAGAGCTATGCACGGAAAGATGGATTATATGATTCAGGACGCTTTGAACGAAGTGACGCGGGGACGCTTTGGTTCTGATAATGTTCCATCGATGGGCGGACTGGATGTTTTGGAGGTGGGTGATCTGAAGCAGGTGCCGCCGATCGGTGATTACGGCATTTTCGTAACAGGTGCGTACAGGGGGAAGGGGAAGAATCTGCCACCCAGCGGTAAGGATCCACACGATGATGATCTCGATACCGCGGGTTTCACTATGCGTGGGCAAGCGTTTGTTGACGAGGTTGAAGATGTGGTGTTTCTGCGGAGGGTGTTCCGTTTGGATGATAAGGGTTTGGAGCATATGGCGCCCGAGGAGAGGGAGGAGTACGTGAGCGAGGCGCACCAGTTTCGCGACGTAATGCTGCGCATGTCGAAGGGGGAGCTCACTCGTTCCGATCACGAATGGCTTTGCCAGTTTCAGCGCAGTCGCTTGTTGCAGAGTGAGCGGGGTAGTCGGCAGCTTGAGGATTGTGCGTCGGGCGTTATGCTTATGGACACGAAGGTGGACACGAAGGATTCCGCAGAAGGTGCGAATCGTGTGAATTACAATCGCCTTGTTCGGCATGCGCAGGAGACTGGGGAAAAAATCGCGAAGTTGCAGGCCGTGCACGGCTATGATCCCGACGCGGAGGGTGCTAAGGGCGAGGAGATGCAGGATGATGAGTTTCGCGGCTTGCCTTTGCATACGCACTTTGCAGTAGGTGCGAGCGTCATTTTGACTGTGAATTTGTGGGTGGAGGCCGGTTTGATGAACGGTGCGAGAGGTGTAGTGAAAGGATTCATGTGGCGTGAGGGTGGCGATCCTGGTTCGAACAATCCTCAGCTGCGTTTGCCTGAAGTTATTTTCGTAGATTTCGAAGATATCCGAATGAAGGATGCAGCGGGGAACGCATTGTCTTTCTTTCCGGGAGATCCAGTGCGTCGCCGGTGGGTGCCGATCTTTCCGCACGAATGTGGTTCGTCGTCGGAGCAGGGCGTAAAACGGAAGCAATACCCTTTGATGCTGGCTTGGGCGCTCACGGTGTACAAGGCACAAGGCATGAATTTGCGCCGCGTGCTGGTCAGGTTGAGTGCGAAGACCGCTACGTCTCCTGGTGTGGCTTTCGTTGCGTGTACGCGGGTGCGGCACCCTCGACATATGGTCTTCGACACTGATTTGCCTTCGTACGAAGATTTCATGGCCGTGACCAAGAAGCCAGATTTCAGAGCACGCGCACGTTTCGAATTGAGGATGTATGCTCGTGCTTCGAGAACGTCGCGTCGTTGGGGTTTCTGTGAGGCGGACCCATGGACGCGAGATGAGGCGGCCAAGGCTGAGGATTTGCTGACTGGCTTGACTGCGGTTCGCGCGACGCAGCGCGCGGCTCTGGAGCGCGAGGGTGTGAATGTCGATGGCGACACTTGGTGTTGGCCTGGCGGGAAGCCGAACTGTGAGAAGCTCTTGCAATCCGAGGCGGTGCGTTTGGCAGCTGGGTCGGAGGGGGCGCAAAGATGCTACGAGGCTGTGGTGCAGAAGCTTTTGGACCGCCAAGCGGATGGTAGTGCTGGGACCTATTTGCACCTTGCTGCTGTTGAGGAGGCGCTCGGTTGTTTGATTCCCGAGGACCTGCACAAGAAGTTGGATGGGCGTATCGCGAAGGGTGTGAAAGCTGCGGCGGCGCGACAGTTGGTGAATGTGTTCGCAGGTAAGTTCAGCTTGGATCTGTTCAAGGCGCAGGCGTTGCGAGAGGAGAACCGTTTGGTGACGAAGGATGTCTTCGAGTTCTTCTTGATCGTCGCGCGACATCTCTGCCGTGTTCTCGATTTGCCCGTGGTGATCAGCAGTCACAAGCTCGGTCATACTGTGGGGACGGAGCACCGAATGGAGCAGTTACTTGCGAGTGTCACGGGTTGGCCGACGTGGAGGGTTGACGAGGTGCGTGCCGCGACGGAATGGATGGTGCCTGTCTGTGTGAACGAGTCTGGTGCGTTGACCGACTGGGTTCTCGTGCGCGTAACAGCCGATGGTGCCGAAGGCGGAACGCTGGGCTCGGCGCGTGGATTTGTCGTTGAGGTTACGGATCGGAGTCGGCGTCCGCAGTTGGCGAATCGACTGGCGACGGCTGTGATGTCACTTTTGCGTGGCGCGCCCGTGCGCGATGCTGTGGCTGCTGGCGCGCAGGTACGGATACTAGCGGGGCCACCAGCAGAGCGGCGCCAGTCGATGTTGGCTGTCCTGGGCTTGGTAATGTGGCAGGTGGCTGCGCGCGCAGATGTGGAGGAGCGCTTGCGGCTGGACTCGGCGCGCTTCGTGGCAGATGTGCGTTCTGTGGCAGACCGAGCTTTCTGTTGCATGCGCGATCGCGCGACTGCTGTTGGTGTGACCGATGTGCTTGCCTGCTTCGGTGAGCGAGAACGATGTGTGGATTTGCTTAAGGTTTTCGGCTCGCCAGTACGAGCCGTGGACGGGGGTGCGTGTGTGGCCGTGCCGAAGAGTTTGCGCGTTGCGCGTGCCGCGCAGCAAGCTGGATCCTTTGAGCCTCGGGTGTTTTTGACGTGGAACATTTGTGCAGCACTGGACCCAGGCAAAGCCGCGCGTGCACCTGCGACTTGGTCGAGGATGGATAATCTCTTAGCTATGCAGGCGTTCATTGGTCGGAGGTGGCGCCCCGACGTCCTTGCGCTTCAGGAATGCCGGGATGAGCATGCCTTGCCAGAATTGCTTGTGGATTACGTGCTGCTCGGTGCTACGCGGCCGTCGTCTGCCGAAGGCGCGCATGTGGGGTCGGTGCATCTGTACGCGCGCCGCGGTTTGGATTTGGCCGTGCAGGAGTTGGGTGGCGATGTTGCGCTTCCGTGTGTCTTCGCAAGGGGTCTCGTGGATGGTGTTGATTGCCAGATCGTGGCGGCACACCTTGGTCCTCATCGGAATGACGCTGCAAAGGATGTCCGTGCTCGCCAAGTGGCTGAGATTATGCTTGCCTTGGACGGCGAGGCGCCAGCGCAGGCTCGGGTGCTCATGGGCGATCTGAATATGGACGAGGTTGAAGTGCAAGGCGTTTGTGAGAAGTATGCGGTGCGTGATGCAGATTATGCGGGGATGTCTTGGGATCCGAGGTCGAACCCATATGACGGACGTGATGTTGCGGGGACGGTCGGATATCGTTTTGATCGTGTTTTGTTTTCTGGTGCTTTGTGGTCGCATGGGGTTCGCGTCGGCGACGAGTGGATGTTCGAAGGTGCCGAGAAGTTTCGGCTTTCGGATCACTATGCTGTGTACGCCGTTGTGGATTTCCATGAAGCTTATGCGGCAAAGACCGAGGCGATGGCCATGCTTGCGGAGGCGCGCCGTGGTATGGTGGCGGGTCGTCGGGACGATTTCGCCGTGGGGGAGCGCTTGGTGGTGGCTCAAAACGAAGCGGCTGGGCAGGCGGAGCGGGTTTTGCAGGCGCAGCGGTTGAGTGATGAGGAAGTCAAGAAGCAGTTGAGGGCGAGGCGGCGCGAGGAGGAGAGCCGTCGGAAGGCTCTGAAGGGGTTGCGGGAGGCTTTGTACGGTCCCGCTGGATGTTTCGGGGACGGTGCAGGCGAGGTGCACGGCGTGATGCCCGAGGCGCTCGTGCGAGCACAAGATGTTGCTGTGCCGGGCTTGGGTGATGTGTCGGGGGCAGAGGCGTCGGTCGCTTGGTCGCGCCTCGTGCTTGGCCGTTATCCGCGGTCAGAGGGCTTGTGCACGCCCGATAAGATGCGGAGTTATGCCGTGAGCCTCGTGCAGGTATTGCTTCGTGTTCCTGCTCTTGCGGTGTGGCTGACGGTGCATGCGCGCTCGTGCTCTGCGGCGGGAACCCGTGCTGACGGTCGTGCGGCCTCGTGTGTTACGTGCTCTCTCTGGCGGACGCGCGAGCATCTGGGTCTCAGGGCTGTTCCGGATGTCATGTTGCATCTAGCGGAGATCGGTGTTGAATTCAAGGAGCGTCGCGGGCATGATGTGGTGACCTTCGCACGACGGTTTCTGGAGGCGATGCGCGGCGTCGAGCGTGCTGCAGGAAGATGTGCGCCTTGGAGCCTGGGGCAAGACGCTACGCACGTGGATCGTCTCTTCAGTTTCTGTGTTGAAGCGCGTGGGCGGTGCTCGAGATGTCAGCGTACGGAGACCTGGTACGAATCGGAGGATGTCCTGACTTTGGCGCTACCAGAGAAAACAGATCGACGCAGCACGTTGCACGAGTTGTATTTACGCTCTTGTGCTGCTGGCGTGCTCGGTGCTGATGGGGCAAGGGCGCGCGTGTGTGTTTGCTCGTCTTGTGGCCGATGTGACGTACCCGTGCAGCGGCGCTTGGCTTCATCGCCGAACGTATTGTTTGTGCAGGTGGGTCGAGTGATGGACGGTAGTGGCGAAGTCTCACGGCACCACGTGGAAGTCGCCGAGCATCTTGATCTCGGTGACGTCTCGGGCTTAGAGCTTGCGGGAGTAGTGTATCACACGGGGTCCTCGCTCGACGGTGGTAGGTATTCTTGTGCGTGTCGTGCGCCCGACGGCAGCTTCCGCTTCTTCGACGACTTTCGGCCTGGGCAGCGTTTGTCCATTGATATTTCTCAGAACATGAAGACATGTGCGTATCTGTTGGTCTACACGAGAGCAAAGGGTGTGTCGGAGTTCGTCGGTTCCGATGTTTCCGTGGAGGTGGCCGCGCCGTTAATCGTGGACAGAGCAGATGACGTGCCGCTTCGGCGCTTGTGGTGCAAGTCGACGGAGGAGGAGGCGAGCTCTTACCTGGAAGGCTTGCAGCCTGCGCTGGTGCCGCATGGGAGCGCGGTAGCTGTTGCGGTTGACGCTGGCGACGGGTCGCTTGTAGAAAATGGTAGCGGACTTGGTGCTGCTGAGGCTGTTGCTGGTTGTGCTGCCGCAAGTGTTTCCGTATCTGGTGTTGCTTCTGCTTCGGATGCGCTTGCCGCAGCGCGCGGTGCGGACGCGTCGGCTGGCGGGGGCGCTCGGCCATTCCGCCGCTTGAAGCGCCGGTTGTCGAGGAAGATGTCGGAGGAAGAAGCGCAAGCGCGGGAGTGTGAATGGAAAAGGTATACCCCGGCTGTGATCGATGTGTCCAAGTGCATGGGTCGCACGTGGAATGAGGGGCGCGGAGGGCAATGTAGGAAAAGCAGAAAACATGGTGATCTGTGTGAGACGCATCACAAGAATGCTGCTTGTGGTCGTGTCGATGGGCCGATTCCTCCAGAGAAGATGGTCGAGTTCATGGGAGGGCGTCAGCGTAATGCGAAGGAGCGTGCGGAGTCTGGCGCCGACGGTGGCCGCCCTCGCAAGCGGGGTCGTCAGGAGGTGCGTGCTGCGCAAGTTCAGGAAGATTCGGTGCCGATGTCGGTGGGCGATGCCGCGACGCCACGAGGCAGCGAGGACAGGGAGGCAGCGCTGCGCGAGGAGTTGCACAAGCAGCGCAGCCTCTTGCGCGCTCGCGAAAGGTTCAAGGAGAAGGCGGAGGCTGCGATCTTGCGGCAGCGCGAGCAGGGGCAGGCGCTTCTGAAGCGGTGGCGTGCGCCGACCGAGAGGTCCAAGCGTGCGACCGATGATGATGATGATGACGTGGGTTCGGGTGCGGAGTTGGACGATGATGTGCGCAAAGAACTCGACGCGTTTAAAGCGGATGTGGGCCTACGTGGAGATGTCGGCGAGAGTAGGCCGCGGCGCGCAACGAAGGGGTGGGTGATATGCGGTGGGCGCGTGCAAGGTTCCGATGATGAAGGTGCTGGCGCCGCGGCCGGTGGCGGTGACGTGCCAGGCGTTGGGGGTGATCTTCCGCCCGCTGATGCGTTGAATATGGGTTCTGCTTCGGATGCTGCGCCTGCTGAGGTCGGTGCTGGGTCGTGTGGTGTTAGCGCTGGTGATGCTGTCGCTCGGCGGGGGACTCACGCAGCAGCCGCGGAGTCGCGGGTAGTAGTGCCTGCGCCCGAGGCGATGCGTTCGTACAGGAATCGTCGGTCTGCCGCTGTTGCTGTTGCGGTACAGCAGGCTCGTCGGGAGGCGGAGTTGACAGGCGCTGGGGCTTCCGCTTCGTCGTCTTCGCATGTTGCTGCTCCTGTTCGGTTTTGCGCGTACAAGCGGCATATCTGCGGTCCTTGTGATGTTCAACGCGGCTGCTCTAGTTGTACTCGGTCATGTCATAGCGACTGCACGAGTGAGCTGTGTGACTTTGATCCTTGTACTTATTGTGTGGCTTTGTCTTTCGTGACGCACGTGAACTCGGCATTGTGTCAAGATGTGCAGAGGCGTAACAAGGGGTGTCACGCCTGTGGGTCACTGGGCTGCTGGATCGGAAACGGGTCGTGTCACGCGCGGTGCACCGCTACCGATCATGTTTGCGGACCTTGCATTCCCGGTGCAGGTTGTAGCAGTTGTGATAAGATGTGCCACAGGACTAACGCCGATCAACGATGTATGTATTATCGGATGGCGCGAGGTCATGTGACGTGGTCTGCGAGTGTGCAGGATTTGCTGGACACCCAGGCCGGTACGGGAGGCTCTGTGCCGCACAGGTTTCAGCTTCCTTGGGAGTTCCGTGATGCCGCTAGGTCATGCCTAGCCGTCGATGGTGTTCTGTACCGTCGTGGATACGGCAACCCAGGCGAGGCTCAGTTGGGTGAGCGTAATAATTGCTTGATTGATTCGCTGCGGCAGTGTCTTGGGAATATTGCATGCGATAGGCGGCGTGTGCGCCAGGACTTGATGTCGGAATTTGGTAGTGACCTGAGTGGAGATGCGCGACGTGTTGTGGATCTTGCTTCGTATCTTGACGTTGAACATCATTGGCGTGCTATTCTTCGGAGCATTTTCCGGCATAACACGGAAGGCAGGCCGGTTGATTGCAACGTCGATGAGTATTGTGTTGTTGCGCTCGCAGGAGATCGACCTGGGCACGGCGTTGTGCTCGGGACTCGAGGTGCACCGAACAGGCTCGTTATTGTGAATTGGTCTGACGTGCACTTTGATCCATGCTTGCTTCTGTGATGAAGGCGGCCGCGAGAAGACGTAGCGTGTAGAGAAACAGAGAAAAAAAAAGAAAGAAAGAAGAAATGTGAAAGATACAGAACGCCCTTCCCTCCTCCTCTCCTTCCACCTCCCCTCCCCCCTCCCCCTCCTACCCTC
>Ga0208660_1000661_pt1 | contig 13883 bp, 14 predicted proteins | sample DEB08_DNA_13_FD_184527 | JGI IMG/M metagenome (GOLD analysis project Ga0208660, IMG submission 184527) | Aqueous microbial communities from the Delaware River and Bay under freshwater to marine salinity gradient to study organic matter... | ecosystem: Environmental > Aquatic > Marine > Coastal ... | reverse complement strand
CCCTAAAATAATAACCTGAAAAGAGTTTATTTAAAATAAATAAAATTCTGCATTTTAAACATAAATCAAAATATTATTTTGATAATATTTTATTTTATTAACTAATTTTGGGCGAACCTAGCGATAGAAGTATTAAAAACAAATGATAAAAACAAAATTCCTCTAATCCATCTTGTGAAAACTCTTCGCAAAATTGAATCCACATTCTCCGATAAAGCAATATATAAAGTTATAGATGCAAACCCTTTAGATTTTAGAAAAACATTGGATAGTAATGGGAAGAAGGTTGTTTCACTTATAAGTATTAAGAAATCCAATCCATTATTTTCTTTAAAAGAAAAATATAAATGGAATGAACTAAAACCAATTTTGATAAGAGAACTTAGACCTATTTTTGATTCGCATACTATTAATTATAAAAATTCTGAGTCGTTAGAAGATGCCCTAGAAAATTTTTTTAAACTTACAACCATTACCTCCCCATTGCCTGAACTCAATGGTTTAGATGAACGAATTCTACCTATTTTACGTAAATTTTATTTAGGGGCAAGTGACTATAATGATAAATTAAATTACCTTAAACAATTGGCAACTAGCCAAGAAGTATATCTAAAGAAATTATTATCTTTTATTGACTCGACCTCTTTTCAATCCATCAAAGGATTTGGCACTGTAATAGATAAACTTCCAAGGATAGATCCTAAGAAAAATAGATATAAAAAGGCTTTAAGAGGTGTAAAATCATACCAATTTGGTCAACATTGTTGGAGAGCCTACAATAGAAGAAATGTTGAAACACATAACGCAGAAATTTGGACTGAATCTGAAATAATAAAAACAAAAGTTAGTTGTATAGTCTTTATGGTTTATGCGACATTTGAATACTTTATTGAAATAGAACGTTTATAATAAAAACCGAGCAAAACCTAGAACCAACGTTCTAGGTCTTGCTCGGTTTCTCAAATACCAAATATTATTCCGCCAAATTTTATATGGTTATATAAACCAAAAAACGGGTAAAGCACCAAAGTCCTTTACCCGTTTTCACCAACTCTAATTCCCTATAAAAACTTACCCCTTTTTTCTAATAAAAAACTCGAAAGTCATCGGAAACGCATCCCTAGGCTCGACATAAATCGCACAATCCCAAAACAACTCTTCTGGCTCAAATTTCAGTTTCTCAATCTCTCCAAAATCCTCAAAGGTCTTCGTCGCTTGAAAATAGAATCCAGAACAATCGCCCCCACCTTCCAGCCACATCTCCCCTACTCTACTTTCGTCGAACTCATAGTCCACGGATTCAAAAAACGCAAATTCATGTGACCCTAGCTTGAAACGAATTAAATCAGGGTCAAAATTCTTGTTTTCAATTTCTAGAAAAAAACGTTCGTTGTTGTCTTCTTCAATGAAGGTTAAGGGCCCCGTCGAATGCACCTTTCCCCAAACCCTTATAAATTCGGTTTCGGCGGGCTGGTTTTCTTGGTTCTTGCTACAAGCAAAAAGGAACAAGACGGATAAAAACAAATACTTTTTCATAAGCTGCAATTTTATTAGTTACGTTTTTTCACGAGCCATTAAATGAAAACAAAGCACCTCGTCCCCAGAGTCACAGCTCTCCGCTTCCAAGCAGCGCCAAAAAGCGTCTTCTGGCTCGAAGTAAATCCAATGCTTGCCTTCTGCCTCATAATCTTCCTTCACATTATAAGCAAATTGGGCACAAGAATCAGCGCCCCAAATCGTGCAATCGGGTATATCAAATTCAAATTTTTTGGACACAAAATAAATGTGTTCGCCATACGACCACCGCAGCTCAATAAACTCGTCTCGTTCGGGCTGGTCACTAGAAGAAACCACCACGCTACTTAAATCGGCGCTCATGGAAGCGACGCCTTCATATTCGGTGTAGAAATGAACAATTCCATCGTCATTCATTTCGGGGGGCAGTTCTGCTACATACTCGGTACAAGCGGCGAAAAACAGGAGGAGGGATAACAGAAAAAAAGAAAGGGTTTTCATGGTACTGGATTTTTGTTAGATTTTGGTAAATAAAAAACGTCGAATTAATTCCGATAGGATTGGAACTAATTCGACGCTGACAAACATACTAGAGAAAACAGTTTAGCTGATAACTTCAGCGGTCTTGATATCTCAAAGATATAAATTAAATACATTAATTCAATTAAATACATTAATACATTTAATTGCATTAAATTAATTCTTATTAAAAAAAGCCTCGATTCTAAGAATCGAGGCTTTTAGCGGTCTATGACTTTCTATTTTTCAAGAACGCTTTAAATTTGATAGATACTGTAATCCTTATTTTTTATTTAGATAGGCTCTAAATGCTTGTGCCGTTAGTTCCTTCGCCACCACCCGATTCCCCCAAGCCACATCATCCGATTCCTGCAATGCCTTTTTCTTTTCCTGTAACCATTCCATAATTCGGGCAAAATGGTCGCCTTGTTCAAAGATTTTCTTTTTCAAGAACCAATTCACCAAAGCACCTGCCTTCGCCCCTGTTTCCTCCAAATTGGTTTTCGATTCAAAAATCCGAATCACTTCCGAAAAGTACCAATCCTCGAAACCTAGGATTTCCGAACCTTTCACTTGGCTAATCATCTCCAAAGCAATATCATCATTCACACTATAAGCGACCAGAATATCAAAAGCCTTTAGTTGCGCAAAGGTCAACGCTTCATAAGTCAGGCTACTTGCTTTGCTAGCTGCCGTACTTTTAGTAGCTGATTGACCACTCCCTTTATCCCAAAACTCAAATTCAATTTCTGCCGTCGCCCTACCCTTCTTAATCCCTTTCCACGTTACTTTAATACTCGTATGCTTAGACACCTCTTGCGTCAATGGATTCAGTACCCGCTTTTTGAAGTTGCCAAAATCTGCATACTTTCCATCAATGCCCAACAAGCTCTTTAATTCCGCAATCGGGTAACGGCGAGTCGATTTCTTCTGATACTTCGCTAACTTGTTTCTATGACTTCGGAATATCTGATACATCCGAATCGAGAAACTAGACTTCAACGGAATCACTTCCAACAAACTTACCCCCACATATTCTTTTAAATCCAACAAGGCAGGTTGCAAAGGCTGGGCAAATAAAAAACGTAAGCCCACACTTCCGTCCTCCAATTCCACGGGAGAGATATATTGAAACCAGTTCATTTTCCCAGGGAACGTTTTCCCATCAATCTTCACTTCAGACGGAATAGAAATGGTCCGACTCAACATTCTATCCTGAAAAGCCAACATCTCCGAATACAACCCACCCCATTTTTTACCATCTTCCTTTAAGATGCGTTCTAAATCTTTTACAGAAATCGTCTGTTCATGCAGCCGCTTCTGTTTGATGGGGTCAATCTTAGAAATGAGAAAAAGCATAACTTTGGCTTCCCGAGCAGAAAGCTGGTAGCGGGCGTTGTCGACAAAGGTATTGTCAATTCTTGCTATTGGTATTGGTAATGTGTTGTTTCGCTGCATAGCATTAATTTGTAATCATTATTAGTGCAGTAATTTTTAAGGTCGTATCTGGTTATTTTTAGCTTTTGAAAAAAGCTACAGAAAAGGAAAATTAGCCTATTCCTTTTTTCTAAAAAACGACCATCCAAAACAAACTGCTTTAAATTCTTTGGTGAAGGTAAAACTTATATCGGTACATAACCAAATTTTTTATGTACCGTTATTAAAAGTAACCCTGTTTATGTACCGACTTAATTCCGAGTTAACCCTGTTTACGTACCCCTTTCCCTGTTTATGTACCGAGTTAACCCTGTTTATGTACCGATTTGAGGGAGGGAGAACCCTGTTTATGTACCCTTTAAGCTGATTTTGAACCCTGTTTATGTACCCTTTTACTATACCCTGTTTATGTACCGAGTTCGGCTATAACTTATTGAAAATGAATAAAATAAAGGCATTGAAAAAATTAGACTTTGAACCCCTACAAATTAAAGACTAAAAGATAAAGACTTAAATAGTCTTAAAGGAAGACTATTTAAATCATTTTTTTTAAAGACTTCTTTTTGCTTTTTATGATAAAAAATAATGGTGGATTGAAATGTCCTTCCAAGTTGCGCAAAGGTTTCCGCTACTTTTTCTTCCGAACCTTTTCACAAAGCTTACAATGCTCAATTTGCTTATTAAAGTAATCAGGAATCCAAACATGAAAACAAAGCACCTCGAACCGAAAACCTTTTTCTTGGAGCAATTCGCTTAATACTTCGTGACTATTTTCTAGGTTCGGTTTCATAATGCTTGATTTTGAGAATTAGGAACAGGCGGCAACCCCACCCGCTCCCAAATCCGTTTTTTCAATTCCTCAATATCCTGTTGCGCTTCTACCTTATCCTTCGGAGATAAAGCCGCTAAAAAAGAAGTTAAGTCAATTTGATTCATTTAATTACTTTTATACAATTAATACGATTAAATCATTTAAAGTAATTAATTGCTATAAATTTAATTTTCTAAAATATTGCCCCACTTTTTTGCGACTCAATCCTATCTCGTCCGCTACTTGGATTCTTGTAGGGCGCTTACCGTACCTTTTCTGTAGTTCGAGAAAGGTACAAAAAACAAGTTCCTCATTTCTTGAAACGTCCTTTCTTTTCTTTCCTGCCTTTCGGCGAACCAATTTGTTGGATTTTGGAGAAATGGGAACTTTTTTAATAGAGGATGAGGCAGTTACGCAGGTTTCCCCTTCATATTGTAATTGAAATCCCATTCCTTCTCTGTCTTTCCGTTTCCCTCAACATTTGGCGTAGGTTCGTTGGCTGCTTCCTTTTTAAAAAAGGAATTCAATAAATTATTTTCATTTCCCAAAGTCATCATCAAGCGTAATTCGGCACCAACAGCCAGCCACACCATAAATTGAAATAACCCAATTTGTTCAGGCATATTCCAGACTTCCGCAATATGCGTCAACGCAGAATGCTCAAAGATGGCAATGGCAAAGGTGCCACCAAGTCCAATTAATCCTGAAACCCAAGCGCCTTTGGAAATGTCACTCGCTCCTAATAACCCGAATCCAAGTCGAGCGACCATGATTCCAGAAGGCACTAAGAACCCAACCACATAGCCAACGTAACTCATCTTTGGAAAAAAGACCGCTGTCAAATAAGTAATATCAATTAAGAAAATAACCGCCAAAGAGGTGATGGTGGTAGCGATTACAAAGAACGGACTCATATCCGTTAAAAACTGAATTGTCTCTCCCGCCTTAAAATCACGGGAAGTCTCGTTAGAATTTTGCATATTGCAAATGATTTATAATGAATCAATTGCCAGTAACTCGAATCGTGCCGCCAAGCTGTTTCGGGTTCTGGCTTTTTAGTACCTAATTAATAGCCGCTTTTTTCTGCGCTGCGTATGCTTGAATAGCTAAATCTACTATCACACCTTCCGTCCTTTTTTCTGCTTTAGCCAATTCCTTTAATTTTTTTTCGGTTTCTTTTTCTACTGTCAGATGCTTATGTATTTTAGCCATGAAATGTTGAATTTGGTTCTTTGTACAATATTGTACATCTTTGTACAAATTTACGTCAATTAAATGGTTTAAACAAATTAATTACATTAATTGAATTAATGTATTTAATTGCATTAAAGTGTTGAGAAAAATATGTCGAAAACTACCGTCATTTCAGTAGCCAACGCCAAAGGAGGCGTCGGAAAGTCCACCGTCACGATGCTATTAGCAAGTGCTTTAGCTAAACAGAAAAAGAAAAAAGTGTTGATTTTGGATACCGATTCCCAAGAATCTATTTCCATTTGGCTTAAATCCGAGCAACGCAATTATGAGACAGATGCACTTGTAACTGTTGAGGCTTTAGCCCCGAATCATGTTCAGATGTTTCTAAAGAAATTTGGAGAAGATTACGATTTTGTCTTCATCGACATACCTAGAATGACCAATTCTTTAAATGAGGCAACGAATATTCAAGTCTTGTATTACTGCGATGTGATACTCATTCCCGCCATCGGTTCTCGGTTAGATGTGATGAGTACCTCCAGGTTCTTCAAAATTGTACAGGATGCAGCCAAAAAGAAAAAAGAACTAGGCTTTGATTTTAAGGTACTTGGTTTTTTGAATCGAGAAACCAACCGTAGGGATAATCAAGAGGCAAAGGAAATCTTAGCTAAAAATATGAATATCCCAATGATGGAAGCCAGCTTGAGGGAATTGAAACTCTTTACTTCGCCTTCGCTCTTTGAATCCATTCTAGACACGAAAGAGGGCAGAGATAGATTTGAACCATTTTTTAATGAATTTTGTAAACAACTAAAAATTAAATAAATGGCTAAGAAGAAAAAAATGGCTTGGGAGTTCGATGATGAAGAAGCGAATGATTCCGCTAAATCCTCTATAGAAAGAACAACGTCCAACACACAAAGAAAAGCTCCCAAAAAAACCAAGGTTAAATTGGGCAGACCCAAAGCGACGGAAGAACCGACTACCAGAGTGCTCGTTACGGAAAAAACCAGAGCCTTAGCCAAAATCGCTGCAACGATGGATCAGGTCACAATGCTAGAGTATTTGGAGCAATTGATAAATGCAGATTGTACAAAGCGAGGCATTAAAATAAAGTAATTCATTTAAGTACATTAATGCAATTAAATCAATTAATGTATTTAAAATAATTAATTCAATTAAACAGGTTCTAGGGATTCAATTCCTAGAACCTGTTTTTCGTTAATGCAAAATCTGGAAAGGAATAGGAGAGTGTCTCTCTAAATTCGGAAACCGATTTTAAGCGCCTCTAAACATTTATTTTTTTTAAAGAAGATAAATAGAACGAGACAAAAGAAAGAAACCAGCAGGCGCAAAATAAACTTCAAAAAAACAAACCTCCCAATAATTATTTAAAACAGCATCGTTCAGGAAAGATATTTTGTGCTCGATGTTTCTTGCCGATACTATCGCCATCAAACTAGAAATCATTATCCGCATATCTGCATAATCTTCTGACCTCATCCATGGAGTATCTATTATTTTGGTCACTAAACAGTTTGATAAGTAAATAAAAAATGTAATTAATTGTTTTAATTGCATTAAAGTAATTAAATCAATTTTAACCTGCTTCTTCCCATTTTTATAGGTTAGGAACGACGAAGCAAAGCCTACCGTTTTTCAAGCACCCTAATTTTAAGCGCCTGTAACGAATTAATTTTAAAAGTGGGATAATGTGTCGATAAGAAAGAGAACGGCTATCTTGACGCAAATGAGCCGTCAAAAACGACGTCACAGAATCAAATACCAAACCCTACAAATCATGTTGCGTTCAAGCGATATTCCTACGCAACAGAATCCCAATTGTGTTTCCCCCCCAAACCCCCCGATTGAAATATTTTTTCAGTTGGAATAAGATTGATTGATAGGAAAGGGCTGTCACGAATTGACAATATGGTAAGAAAACTAATATATTTGTGGCATCAAAGGAAGATACCCAACAGGGTAGACTTTCTTTCGTTATGTCCAGAGACAACAAAAGGGAAGAAATCCACTCGGGTTTCTTCCCTTTTTATTTGGCTTTTTAATTTAATGCAATTAAATGTTTTAATGTATTTAATGTAATTAATTGCTTCAAGATGTATATATTTTCCTTTGATAGCGTCGAGTGAGGAGCTCGGCGTGCAAAGGAATCATGCCAGTTGTCTAATGTAAACAATACGGATTATGATTACTTCAGTAGACTATAATCGAGTAACAGTCTTACCTCTTCACGTTCAGGAAACTTTAATTAAGAAATCTAATACCAAGTATCAGACCCTATTTCTGTTGATGTTAGATTGTGGTTTACGAGTTACGGAAGCTATTTCACTACAAGTCAAACACTTTAATTTCTTTACCCAAGAGATAATTGTCAAGTCCCTAAAAAAGCGAAACAAGCAAACTTATCGGAAGATACCTATGACCAACAGAGTCATGGATGCACTAAATAATTATTGGTTAATACTCAAAGACAAGACACCAGATGCTTACATTTTCCCACCAGGTAAATCCGCTAAAAAAGGAAAACACCTCAATCGAACTTCTGTCTGGCGACAAATTAAAAACAAATCAGACAATTACGTTTATCCGCACATGCTTCGCCATACGTTCGCTACTAGGGTTGTGAATGAAGGAAACGACATTCGAGTCGCACAAGATTTATTGGGACATGTAGATATTAGAACCACTCAAATTTACCTCCATGTAGCGGAATCGGAGCGACGAGCAGCCATCAAATCTATAGAACAGCAACCTTGGTACTTACAATTATACAGAAGATTCTTTCCAGCAAAACAAATAATACTGACACCGACGCAAGCAGGAATGACCCGTTTCCATGTAGGGAGAACCAAAGAATTGGCGAAGCTGGCAGACTTGATGCACAAGAAAGTGAATACCTACATTCAAGCGCCGCAGGGACTAGGGAAGAGCCATTTACTAGACAATATCAAGGGAGAGAAAATCCTACGATTAGATGAATTTGCAGGTAAAAAGGCGCTAGTTGGTTTGTTACTAGAAATATTTAAGTCCGATAAACAAGGAATCGCAGAGATGTTATTTGAGGTAAAGCTAACAGAAGCGGATGCTTTACCAGATACTAAAGACTTGATTCAACAAGCACTATCCAAGGAGCGAGGAGATTTGACCAAGCTGATTTCCAAAGAATCTATTAAACGATTGGTAGAATTATTGATACTAGTTACCGCCCCACAAGAGTACACGATAATCATTGATGATGCGACCGACATTACTAAAGCAGGCGTCAAGAACCTAGAAAAACTAAAGAACCATTTCCATTTAATCGTAGCCGCCAGAAATATTAAGATAGACAAAGGCACCTTCCTCACCAATTTTGAGAAAATAGAACTACAACCCTTGAATAGGGAAGAAGCGACCCAATTAATCAACCTAGCAGCTAGGGAGATGTATACCAGAATCGAAGATTATGAGGCTTTCAAGAATCATATTTGGCAGGATACGGGCGGCAATCCATTATACATTATTGAAATAATTGACCGCTACTCGAAAGAAGCAAATATCAGTTTAGAAGTCACTAAAGATATCCGACATACCGCAGCGCACCAAGAAATCAATATGGGATTACCGCTAATTATTATGATTTCTGGACTGATGATATTGCGGTATTATGGAAGAGAAGCAGGAGAAGACAGTAGCGCATTTATGTTTTTGGGCGGCATTTTCTTAGTCTTTGCTTTGTTTGCGAGACCATTAGCGAATCTAGGCAAGCGAAAATGGATTTAATGGATTTAAATACATTAATGCAATTAAAGTAATTAAAACAACTCGCAACTTATGACCGCACCCAACCACATCGTAGGAGGCATCACCATCACAGGTATCTGTGGCGGATTCATGGGCATCAATGTGCTAGAATCCCCATATTATTTAATAACCATCTTCTTGGCGGCGCAGTTACCAGACATCGACCACACCAAATCAATTATCGGATTGACCTTTTATCCATTGGCTAAATTCATTAATCGACGCTACGGACATCGAACCATTACCCATAGTTTAGGGTGTTTGTTGCTTTTGAGTCTAATTGCAGGAATGGCAGGAAGTTACTTTTCAGATGATGATAATATTGGGACAATTTTCTTTTTAGCGTATTTATCGCACCTAATTTTGGACATGACGACCGTTCAAGGAATTCCATTATTCTACCCATTTATGAAAAATCCATGTGTAGTGCCTGGCGATCCTAATATGCGGTTTGAATCTGGGAACATTAGAACAGAATCAATGGCTTTCTTCTTCTTCATCGCCATGGGCGTATTTATGCAGCCACTCATGGAAAATGGATTTTGGACCCAGTATAATAGGGCATTTGGTACGATGAAACATCTGTTTTCTGAATTTAGGAAAGCAGAGGATTTATTAGAAGTAGAATATTTTGGACATAAAGGCAGCGATAGGGTAGTGGGGAAAGGCTATGTTATTGAGGCAGAAGAGAAACGAGCGGTTTTAGTCAAGAATGATAAATTCTTCATACTCGATTCAAAGGACTTTGTGATTGAGAAAGTAATTCCGACCCACACAGGACGAAAGTATTATTACGAGAATCTGAGTTTTGTGAATATTACTCTAGACTCCCTCAATTTGTTATGTATAGACCAATTGATTGCTAAAATAGAGGTTCACGCCAACAACGACTTTGTAACATGGAGCGACGACTTTGAGCAACCAGCAGCTACCAAATACAAAGGCACCTTACATAGTAACTTGTTTTTCCAGCAAAAAGAAAAGGAAACCACGAAGCTTGAAACTTACCGTCATGTAACAAATCCAAGAATCCAACTACTGAGAGCCAAATTAAAGAGACTTAAGAACCTAGACTATAGTAGCCAACAACTTGCAGCCCAACAAAAGAGCAAATTAGAGAACCTGAGAAACCAATCGAAACAAGAAACCGATTACTTGAAAATTGAAACATTGCTACAAGAAATTAAGGAACTAGAAAAAGAACCCCGACAGAAGGATTATAGTAATGAGATCCAAACAACCGAATTACAGATTTCAGAACTTAGTCAACTGGACAGATTGAAACGAGTAGAAGGAAACTTGGTAGCGAGTGAGAAGAATCAAGAAGTGAATGACCAATTTCAAGAAACCAGATTTACAGGCTTTTTAACAACCTTAAAAATAGAAGAATGAAACGATTTACTTTTTTACTATTCTTGCTTCTTCCAACATTATTATTCTCTCAAGAGAAAATAATTGGCAGAGTCATTAATGTCAAGGATGGCGATAGTTTTCAGTTGCTAGATGACAATAACAAGATTCATGAAATCAGATTAGCGCATGTAGATTGCCCTGAAAAGAAACAAGCATTCGGAAGAACAGCACAGATATTTACATTTAATTTCGTATTCGGAAAGTATGTAACTGCTTATGTAGAATCAAGCGACCGATACCACAGAAAGATTAGTAGGGTAGAAGTGGAGGGACAAGAACTGAATAAAGCATTAATTAGAAACGGTTATGCCTGGCATTTTAAAAAGTACTCGAAATCGGAGATTCACGCAAAAGCAGAAATTGCAGCCAGACAAGAAAAAACTGGATTGTGGGTTGATGCGGCCGCTAAAGCACCTTGGGAATTTAGGAGACGGAAACCAAAAGCTAGTAGTAAGAAATAGCAACAAAAAAGGCGGCACTTTTTGAGTACCGCCATTTCTGACTACTAAAATAAACATTTCGATTAGAGCTAAAACGGAACAAATAAATTGGAACGTTTCACTCCCTAAAGATAAACAAAATCCAATGAAATTCCTATTATTACTCGCCTTCATTTCGCCTAAATCAGATACTTTACCAACCACCGATAAACTCTTTGAATCCATCCAGATTTATTACCAACAGGTTGCCAATGCGGAGTTATTGGAGTTTCAAGAATCTACGAAAGGGGAGTGGCTGAAGTATGTGCCAAGCATCGGATTTGGATTTGGATTAGGTACTAAAGAAATTGAAGGCGAAACAAAAGTCGTTGGCAAATTGCGTCCATCCATCAGCTTCAATACGGGTATCATTTATACCGCTCGCAAAGACAAGCAGCTCAGAGCGGCAAAAATCAAGTCCATCGAATCTAGTATGGTGTTACTCATTCAACAGGAGCAACGGAAACTGTTGCAGTTGATTGGGAACTATGAACAGGAGTTGCGGAGCTTGGCAGTCGCTACTGAGATTCAAGCCATTGAGGACGCTATTTTTGAGATACAAGAGACTAAGTTTCGGAATCGGGAGTTGACGCCGCTGGAGTATTTGCCACTTAAACGGAATTACTTGCAGAAGGGGTATGCGTTGGCGGAGAAACGGAAGGGGTTGGAGTTTTTGGTGGGGGAGATATTGGTTTTAGCCAAATTCTGATAGAATTGAAAAAAAACTTATTCAATGTCAAGCAACCAGACAAAAAATGATAACTTTGGGAGGAGACTTAAAACAACATTAGCTATAACTGCTTGGTCTAACTAGTTAAAAAAAAAATCTATATTTAAGGGAAGTTCCATTACCAATATAGCGTAACAACAAGACTCGTAAACATACTACTAACCATTTTGTTAGGCTCAACAATTTGGTTAACAAAAAACACACAAAAAAATGAAAAAGGCAGCAATTATAAAATTATTCAATGATTTTGAAAGTCTGGTTAACAAGACAGCAGATAATATAGAGTTTTGGTTTGCAAGAGATTTACAGCATCTATTAGGGTATATGGAATGGCGTAATTTTCAAAAGATTACTGCCAAGGCAAAAATAGCCTGTGAAAACACGGGGGATGAAATAGATGACCATTTTTTGGATGCTTCTAGAAAAGTAACCATTGGCTCAGGTGTAGAACGAGCGATTGACGATGTAATGTTAACAAGATATGCTTGTTACTTGATTGCACAAAATGGAGATTCTAAAAAAGAGGAAGTCGCTTTTGCTCAAAGTTATTTTGCTACCAAAGCCCGTAAAGCTGAATTAATAGAGCAACGAATTCAAGATATTGAACGCTTAAAAGCAAGAGAAAAGTTAGCGACCTCTGAAAGTGAACTATCTCAATTGATTTATGATAGGACAGGGGATAATTTTGCCATCATCCGCAGTCGAGGAGATAAAGCTTTATTTAATCAGAGTACCCAAGAAATGAAGGATAAGTTAGGAGTGCCCAAAGGTAGACCGCTTGCCGATTTTTTAGAAAATGTATTGGTTCGTGGTAAAGCTTTTGCCACAGAGATAACGGTCTTTAATACCAAGGAACAAGATTTGAAAACGGTTGTCGATATTTCCGATGAACATATAACCAATAATTCCGAGGTCAGAGGCTTATTATTAAAACGTGGGATTGTCCCAGAAAACTTACCCCCTCAGGAGGATATTAAAAAATTGGAACGTCGAGTGAATAGTCAAGATAAGAAGTCTTTTAAGGATAAGGGGAAGTTGACCTGAAATAGCACCTGTTTGGACCGAAGCTTGGCAGTCGCCCAAGAGATTCAAGCCATCGAGGACGCTATTTTTGAGATACAAGAGACTAAGTTTCGGAATCGGGAGTTGACGCCGCTGGAGTATTTGCCACTTAAAAGGAATTACTTGCAGAAGCAGTATGAATTGGCAGAAAAAAAGAAAGGGTTGGATTTATTGGTTGGAGAGATATTGATTTTGGGGAAGTGGATACTTCAGCATTAACAAAACCAAAAACGGCGCAGAAGCACCGCCTTTGATCTTGAATATAAAAACTAGTACTTGCATCATGAAAAGCAATGTTAATAGTTTTTAGATTAGTTTTCTCTTTATGAAATAATCTTCGGTTGATTGAAAGGGGAATTAATACCCTAATTCGGTCAAAGATTTTAAATAATGCGTTTGGATAAATTTTGCTCGATTATTCATTCTAGTTGCCTGATTTGGGGTAAACATATCCATGGTTCGATCATCTGTATAATCCATAAAGTTCATCCAGAGATCCAGGGAATTACAGGAAACTTTTAGTCCACCAAACAATCCATCTGCTCCTGGATTATTATAATGAGGCGTCGCTGAATTTGGCGTATCTACAATCCCGTCATCTTGACCACAACCACCACCCCAGATATGTTTTAAGCCTAAGTAGTGACCCATTTCATGCGTCAAGGTTTTACCTCTGTCGTAAGGGTATCTTGAATTAAATTGGTGGTATTGCATTAAGTGTAATGGTCTAGTTCCTCCATCGTCCCAGCCGCCAAAAGCATTATAGGCAATTCGGATGCCGCCACCATTTGGGATACCGTTGACAGGAGAATAACCCAATACTTCATCGCCTTTCCAGTTGATGGCTTCGCCTACAAAAATATTAAGATACCCCTCCCAGGTATTATTTCTATCCCCTCTAGTGGTTTGCGCAAGAAGT
>Ga0208660_1000658_pt1 | contig 13889 bp, 16 predicted proteins | sample DEB08_DNA_13_FD_184527 | JGI IMG/M metagenome (GOLD analysis project Ga0208660, IMG submission 184527) | Aqueous microbial communities from the Delaware River and Bay under freshwater to marine salinity gradient to study organic matter... | ecosystem: Environmental > Aquatic > Marine > Coastal ... | reverse complement strand
GTGAAAAATACAAGAGAAATTTACTTGTTAATGGGAATTATAACAAGACTAGACATCAAGATTACACATTAAATAAGAACGGTAAAATAACTATGAGTTTAAATTCTGGATGGAGGTCTGAAGAAGAAAATGATACGTTTATAGAAATGATGATGTCAGAACAAGTTTGGATAAAAGTTGATAGTTCTAAGTTAGGTAAAGGTTGGGTTCCAAAACAACAATCCGTATGGACTATACCAGTCAATGTTTCTAGTAATTCAAGTCAAATAAAGAATGCTTTAAATGATAAATTAATCAACTACAACTTTAAGTTTGATGCTGCTCACGATTGGATAAATACTGTAAGATAATATGATACAACCACAACTGTTTATTGATACTGGTAAGAATGGACTTCCTAATTGGCTAAAAGCCGATATGGATGCCTCAGAGAGCATTACTATTAAGGACTCTATAAAGAAGTCAAAAGATGTTGGAAAGGTCTTTACAGCTTACACAAACCCCTTTAACCTTCCTGCTTCTAAGTCTAATAATATTATATTTAAAAGATTTAGTAATAATAAGGTTTATGAAGGATTTGATCCTAGAAGGAAGTATGACGCTAGAATACAGCTTAATGGAGTTGATTTTAAGAAAGGTTACATAAGATTAAATAAAGTTAGTTTAGTAGATGGATTGCCTAACAAATACGATGTGCAGTTCTTTGGGGAACTTGCATCGCTTAAAGATACTTTATCAGAAACAAAGCTTAGAGACTTAAATGGATTATCCAAGTATTCATTTCCGTTTAATTACACAAATGTTCGTAAAGGATTTGAATCTGGATTTGACGTTGTTATAGCTGATGGTGCTGGTTTAAGAGAGGAGACTTCTATAGCAATTAACCAAGTACCAAGTGTAACTGGAGAAGCTATAGTATCTTTAAACGGAACTGCTCATTCTTTTCAAGTCTCTGGTGGTGCTGGAGCTACTACTACATCTGTAGCTTCTAATATAGCTTATGAGATAAACTTAATAGATGGTTACACTTCTGCTTCTGCTTACGGTATAGTTTTAGTTGTTTCTGATGTTAATCAAGTAGAGACTGCTTTGTCTTTTAGTGCTGGTACTGCAACTGGATTACAGTTTACAGTCAACATTATTCAAACTGGAACAGATGTTCCTCAATCCTTTACTGATGTATCTTTAGTTAATAACACTAATGGTATGTTTAAATTTCCTATGTTGTCACACACAAGAGGATTTGAATATACTAAAACTATTGGAACATTAACTGAGTACGAAGGTTTTCATAGGCTATACTCAGATACGGAAAAAGAGGATGATAGACCTCTTACTCCAGCTGATATGCTTGATATAATAGATTTAAAACCAGCTATTAGATTACCTTATATATTTCAAGCTATAGAAGAAACTTTTAGTAATATAACTTTTAATAAGGACTGGTTATTTGGTGAAGGAAATATACGTAGTGCTTCACCTATAAATGAAATGTATTTATGGTTACACAATAGAAAAGGTTTTTTAAGTGATAATAGTGATTTTGTGTGGCAAAGATTAATCAAGACTGCTGGTGCTGGAGAAGAACAAGGAGAATTAGAATTAGTTTCTGGTACTGACATATTAAGACCTATTGTTGTTCAAATAAATGACGTTCAAGATATTGAAATAAGTTGCATATTTAAAGCTGAATCAATATTAGGTACAGGTAAATTTGAGGTTAAGGTAGATATATTTAAAGATGATCCTAGTGAACCAGTATATTCTGAAACATCTAACTTCGATGATATAGATGGTTCAGATCCTACAAACTCCCTTACCTTTAATTCACGATATTATGTTCCTCAATCCGCAGGTGAATACTACGTCAGTTTAACCGTTGTTTGTGACGCATCTATATTGTCATTTAATCCTAAAGTAGATTTGATTGTAGCAAATGTTGAAGATGAAGGTGAATATAGGAGACAATTTAAAGCAGGAGGAATAAGTGGTAGAGTATTAACGTTATCAAACATAAATCCAAAAGAATTAATGCCAGATTATAAGGCTATAGATTTCTTATCTGACTTATTTAAATTATATAATTTAGTTGCGTTTGAAGAAGTTCAATATGATGGATCTTATAAAATTAATATACAGTCTTATGACTACTATATTAATAGTGGAGTTAGGCTTGATATAACAAAGTACATAGATATAGCAAAAAGTTCTGTTGAACGTATATCACCTTATTCAATAGTTAACTATTCTTTTGCAAAACCTAAAACATTTCTAGCTATAAATCAAAAAGAGATTACTGGTGATGATTTTGGTAACGCTACATTTAACATGGACTCGTTCAGTGAAGGTGTATTGGCTTCTGATTCATTATTGTTTGATGGTGGAAAGTATGAGGTTAAGCCTAAGTTAGAGAAGATGATGTATGAAAGACTTAAAGACTCTGAAAATATTCTTACTCCTATTCAATGGGGATGGTTTGTTAACGACAACAAAAAGAACATTCCAGAACCAGCTATTGGAAAACCTTTATTTATGTTTATTGTAGGTAGAGATATAACTGAATATCCTATTAGATGGGCTGACAGTTATAATCAAGGTACTAAGTGTATGACTCCATCCAATGTTTCTGATAATGGTATGCAAACACTGCACTTCAATGCAGAGTTTGATGAATACACTTTGAATGTTAATGAGGATTCTTTATTTGATAATTTTCATTCTAATTACATAAATAGTATTTATTCACCATTTGCAAAGAAAATAAATGTAGAAGCCTATCTTCCACCTCTTTTCTTTTATAATCTAAAGTTAAATACAACAATAATAATAGATAACATATCTTATTTTATTGATACTATGGATATAAATATAACGACAAGTAAGGTTAAATTTAGTTTACTTAGAACAACTGATATTAAGACAAGATTAGAAGGTAAAGATGCTAATCAGATTGATTGGGAGAATGAAACTGTATTATGGAGTACGGAAACTAAGACTTGGAATCAAGGGGGATTATAATAAAAAAATAAAACTGCACTGCAATGATAAAAGGAATATTAGAAATGTTAAAATCCTCAGACTTCTTAATAGGAGATGAGGATATTGATATAGCAAAAGGAAAATACGAACAACCAATGAATTTCAAAGAAGTTAAACTTAGTATAAAAAGAAACACATAATGGCTAAACAAACATACGAAGAATTAGTATTTACAGCTGATGCTTCAAAAGCAATAGCAGCTGTATCTAGGTTAGAGGTTAAGATAAAAAAACTTACCGCAGCATACGAAGACAGTGATAAGAGGACTAAGGAGAGTAGAGCTATAAGAGATGAGCTTGCAGCTAGTGTTGACAAATTAAATTTAGCTACTTCTAGATCAACTGGTAGTATTGAACAAAATACTTTTGCTCACGAGAACTCAACACTTGCAATACAGTCTAAAATAAACGCACTTGTAAAGGAGATGCGTACTATGGATATTAGTACTAAGGCTTACAAGCAAAAAGTTCTTCAAGTTAATAAGTTGTCTGCAAGTATGCATCAAGGGAGAAAAGCTACAGGTCTAGCTACAACTTCTGCTATGGAATTTGGTAGAGTTGTTTCTGATGCACCTTACGGTATTAGAGGTATGGCGAATAATGTATCTCAATTAACCTCTTTACTATTTCAAGGTTCTTTAGCTCTTGACGAAGCTACAGGAAAGACTATTGGTTTTACTGGAGCTATAAAAGGTATGTGGAAAGCTATGATGGGTCCTCTAGGTATAATGATAGCTATACAACTTATTATTGCAGCGATAGATTACTTTGCTGGTAGTACTAAGAAAGCTGGAAAAGAACTGTCTAAGTTCACCGACCAAATGGTAGAAACTATTTCTAAAACAGAAATATTGAGTGCTGAATTACAAACGTATTTATCTGTAATTCTAAATTCAAGTAAAAATACTGTTGAGTACGCAAATGCTTTAGCTAAACTAAAGAAGCTAGGATTAGACCCTGCTACTATGTCGACAGAACAGTTAGCTCTTGCTGTACAACGATTGGATGATGAGCAACTACAACTTGGTATATTAAAAAATAAAAGTAAGGTTTACAAAGAAGATGCAGATGCTTATATCACTCTGTTACTTGATACAGAATTAAAAGAGGCTGACATTAGAATCCGTATGGCTGACAACGAGAAGAAACTAAAGGAAAGTGGTGTAGATGAGAGTGGTTTACAACTTAAAAAAGAGTTAGAAGACAATTTAGCAAAAAACAAAGAGTATAACGAAAAGAAGACAAAGGCATTAGAGGATTATAAAGCTAATGAATTAAGAATATTAAAGGTAGGAACTGTAGAAGAAAAAAGGGAGTTAGGTAGATTAGAGGTTCTTGAAGGTGAGTTAGACGCACTTGAAGAACAACAGCTTCAAATATCTCAGACAAGTAAACAGTATGCTGAATACGGTGATTTGGTTATTGCTAAACAGAAGGAAATTGATGACTTTATAAACAAACAAGAAAAAGGTAAAGACCCTAAAAAACCTAAAAAAGCCTTCTCACTAATAGACTTTGACGATACAAAGACTGTAAGCAAATTCCTAAAAGAGCAAGAGCTTTTACTTGCAAAGAGTAATGTAGAGAAGCTGGATATAAATCAAAGGTACAGGGTAGAAGACTTAAAAGCTGTATTCGACAATGAGAAAAAGAAAGATCAAATAAAGCTTGATACTTATCTTAATAGTGAGGCTTCTGACGAGCAAAAACAAAAAGCAAAAGATTTGTTTAATCAAAAGCAAATTGACTCCGAAACTAAGCACGAAGATGCTTTAATTGAGCTTAATCTAGCAGGTGCATACAAGAGAGGTCAACTTAATATTAAGATAGAAGAAGATTTTAGAGGTACAATGCATCAGAATCAGCTTGAGAGAACACAAGCTCATTTAGCTACTATGAGTAATCTTTTAAGTGATAATAGCGTTGAAAGCTTAGAGTTCTTGCACGAGGCACAGAGAGAGGTTTGGGCAGTTGAAGATGAGATTTTTAAACAAAGTTTAGAGAAAAAAAGAGAAAAACTAACTGCACAAGGATTTGATTTCGCTCAGATTCAAATTGAAATAGATGAAGATAAGTTCGCTAGAGAACAAGAAGTAGCTGACAGAGAAGTTCAGTTAGAGATAGATAAAATAAACAGAAAGAAAGAAGTTAACGAGGAGTATGTTAGTTATATTTCTGGACTTGGAGATGTGTTCGCTGCTTTTGGTAAAAAGAATGAATTTTTAGCGATAGCTGGATTAGCATTGCAAAAAGGTGCAGAAATAGCTAGTGTTGTAATTAAAACTACTGCTGCTAACTCTGAAATATCTGCTGCTGCTGCAAAAGATTATAGTGCTGCGGTTACAGCTGGTAACAGTTCTGTTAGTCAAGGTTTTGCTTTAATGGGTAATCCTATAACCGCATCAATCGGTTCAGCTATGGTTAGTGCTGGTGGTATTGCTGTATCGAGTGCCAAAGCAATACCCGCAGCCGCTACGTTAGCTAAAAACAAAAATAGAATCAAGGCAGGTATGTCTATAGCTAAAATTGCTGCTACTACACTGACATCTGGAGCATTAGGTGGCGGTTCTGGTGACTCTGGAGGAGATGCTGGTACTGGAGGTGGAGGTGGAGGTTCAACTTCTTTTGCACCATCATTCAATGTGGTTGGTAATAGTAATGAAAATCAATTAGCTGAAGGAATAGGAGGTCAAGTTAATATGCCTACAAGAGCTTATGTTGTTTATGATGATATTCAGCAAGCTGGTAGTGTAGTAGAAGAGTCAATAGAAAACTCTGGGATTTAAGACAATTAAGTAAAAATATAGTTTAATATAAAATAGATTTATTATGACAATTAGAACAGTAAAAGGTTCTGCTATAGCAGTAAGACCTGATAAGACAACAACAGTTGAAAGAGATAATTTAAAGCCACAAAAAGGAGAAATTATATTTAACGATGATATAGGTGATAATGAGTATTGGAATGGCTCTTATTGGGTTTCTATAGGTAATTATATAATTCCAACACAATTAACAGTGACAGAAGGGACAACAGTTAATTTATCTGAATCAACTTATAAAAACTCAGATATGATTGAATTGTCTTGGAGTGGAGCAACGGGTACAATGGTTTTAAATTTACCACTTGCTGCTTCAAATGTAAACAGAGTAATCAGGTTTATATCTAATTCAGGTTTTACAGCTTCAACACACGCAGATGTAACACCACAAGGCGGAGATACTTTAGATGGCTCTACTAATAAGTATAGAATAAATAAAGCATACGAAGGAATACAAGTTTGGAGTAATGGAGTAGAATGGTTTATAATACAGAAAAAAGGATAATAAAATAATAATAATATGGATAATATAGAAGAATTAGAAACAATCGAATTATTTGTAGATTCAGAAGGAGATGGCGGCATAAACGCAATCTCATTCGTTGAGTTCCCAGCTATAGAAGAAAACTTTATTGCTCTTAATGAGCATAAAGTTGAAATGAAAACTGTAGATGAGGACAAAAGATTAGTAGTTGGACTTGCTTTAATCCCAAATAAGCTCATTTACCGAAGAAACAGAGGTTTTGAATACAATATAACCTTTAGCGAAGAAACTGTCCGTAAAGCGTCTGAAAAGTACCTTAAATCAATGAAACTACACAATACTACTGTAGCACACGAAACAGAGGTCGATGGTGTGTTTTTAACAGAGAGTTGGATAGTAGAGGACCCAGAGAAGGATAAAACAGCTTTATACGGTTTAAATGCTACTAAAGGATCTTGGGCTGTATCAATGAGAATAGAGAACGATGATTTGTGGAACAAGATAAAGGATGGCGATTACTTAGGTTTCTCAATAGAGGGTATGTTTAGTGAAGAAGAAAAGCTTTCTAATGAAGAGATAGATATACTTTCTGAGATAGAATCACTTGTTGATTTATACGAGGATTATGATCTAGAAAGTTATAGTGATTATCCTAAAGGAGCTAGAAATAACGCTAAAAAAGCTTTAGCTTGGAAGAAAGAGAATGGAAGTTCTTGTGGAACCTCTGTTGGATGGACAAGAGCTTCTCAACTAGCTTCTGGAGCTAACATATCTCGTTCAACTATAGCACGTATGGCTTCTTTCAAAAGACATCAGCAACATAAAGATGTTCCTTATTCTGAAGGATGTGGAGGTATTATGTGGGATGCTTGGGGTGGTTCAGCTGGTGTTAACTGGGCGATATCTAAATTAAAGCAAATAGATAAAAAATAATATGAAGGCTAAATATTGCAAGTGTAAAAATACTTACACAATAAAAGATTGTAATGAAGATAAGAGATGTAATGCTCCTCATTACTGGAGACAAGGAATAGGATCTACAACAGGAAATGTTGTTTCCAATGTTAATAGCGTTATAGAAACTAGAAGCACCTCTAATTCAAGAGAGTAAATTTAAAACAACTAAATATGAATTTAGTTATAATATTATAAATAGTAATTAAAAATAATTATGAGAAATCCAAAAGAATTATTTGAATCTATAGTAAACCTATCTAAGAAAGCTCTTAGCGGTGAAAATATAGAGGAGGTAGTGGAATTGGCACAGCCAGTTGAATCTGTTGAACCAGAAGTAAAAAGAGAAGAGATTGACGTAAAGAAAGAAGATTCTGTCGTTGAAGCTCCTGTAGTTGCTCCAGTTGAACAACCAGCAGCTGTATCTAAGAGTGAATTTGACTCGGCAATAGCTGAGATTAAGGAAATGTACACTAAAGTACTAGAAAGCATTTCACCAGCTCAACCACAAGAAGTTCCAGAAGCTTTATCTGAAGTATTAACTGAAGAGGAAGTAATCGAAGAAGTATCGCTTGAAGAAGTGGTAGCTGAAGAAGTTGTACTAGAAGAAGTACAAGAAGTAGAATTAAAAGAAGAAAAAGTAGAGGATGGATTAGTACATGATCCAGAATCTTTAATCGAAAAAAAGGAAACATTCCTTTATTCACAAAACAGAGTACAGTCTACAGAAGACGTAGTATTCAAATCATTATTTAACAATAAAAATTAAAATTTAAAATGGCTACAACAACAAACATTACAACGACTTACGCTGGTGAAAAAGCTATGCCTTATTTACAAGCTGCGTTATTAACTCCGACTACTATACGTAATGGTGGTCTTACAGTTAAACCAAACATTAAATTCAAACAAGTATTAAAGAAAGTTGCAATGAGCGACTTGATCAAAGATGGTACTTGTGATTTTACTCCAACTGCTACTATCGATATTACAGAGAATACTTTGGAGCCAAAAGAGTTTCAAGTAAATTATACTCTTTGTAAAAAAGATTTCCGTTCGGATTGGGATGCAATTTCTATGGGATTATCTGCACACGATAACTTACCACCAGATTTAGCTTCTTTTATCATTGCTAAGACTTCTGCTGAAGTTGCAACTGCTAATGAGACTATCATCTGGCAAGGTTCTGATGCGGTAGAAGGAGAATACGATGGATTTGAAGCTTTATTTGCTGCTGATGCAACAGTAATTGATGTTGCTGGATTTGCTCCAGTTGCTGCAACTGTACAAGCTGAAATGAGAAAAATGATCGCTGCTGTTCCAGCTTCAATCTACGGAAAAGAAGATTTAAAACTATATGTTTCAAGTTCTACTTACAGAGCTTATATTAGTTCTTTGTCTTTAGCTGGAGGAGGAAATGGATTCGAGCAAAGAGGTGCTAATCAAGGATTCTCTGATTTACAGTTTGAAGGAGTTGATATCTTTATGTGTAACGGTTTATCTGCTGGTAAAATGATCTGTGCTCAAACATCTAACTTATACTTTGGAACTGGTCTTATGAACGATCAGAATGAGGTTAAGGTACTAGACATGAGCGAATTAGATGGTTCTCAAAATGTGAGATTCATAATGCGTTACACAGCTGCTGTAGGATATGCTTACGGTGCTGAAATCGTTATGTATAACGTAGTATAATTATAAAAATGATACAAGGGGAGTTTAATTACTCCCCAATATCTATTAACCAATAAAATATATATAAAATGGCTTGCGAAAATTTATCTTTAGGGAGATTAAAACCCTGTAAAGACAGTGTTGGTGGTATTAATGCAATATACTTTGTTAATTACGGAGCTATAACTGCTCTTAGCTTTGACTCTGTAGACACCGATGTAATAGAAACTTTAGGTGCTTCTGGCACTGAAGTTAGTGCTTACAAATATGATGTTCACTTTTCTTCTTCATTAACACAGAATATCCAATCTTCTACGGAGAATGGTACTACTGCTTTTGAACAAGTACTTGAAGTATCAATGCCTAGACTAACAAAAGAAGATCACAAAGAAATTAAATTAATTTCTTACGGACATCCTCATGTAATAGTAGAAGACCAAAATGGTAACCTGTTTCTTTCTGGATTGAGAAATGGAATGGAAGTTACTGGTGGTACAATAGTTACTGGTACTGCAATGGGAGATATGTCTGGATACACTCTTACCTTAACAGGTATGGAGAAAGTACCTGCTAATTTCTGTGCTGGAGACTTTGCTTCATTATTTGTTACACCTGTATTAGGAACTTAATAATGTAATAATTATTAGTAGACAAGCACCTTTAGGGGTGCTTTTCTTGTTTATAGAAACAAAAACACTATTTATTAGTTATATTATATGAAGATAATTAACCCTTTAATAAGTACCAACATTATAAGCATTTTACCAAGAAGTTTTTCTAGTGATATAGGGACTTCTGTGGTATTTAGTAATGAAGACACTAACCTTGACACAAGTATAACTCCTTCCCTTATTGCTTACGTAAGTAACGATTTGCAGTTAAGCGTAGAGGTCCCCTTGTTTAAAGAGGGAGAAAGATACACTTTTAAAGTAATTCAAGGAACTGATATAATATTTAGAGGAACTGTTTTAGTTACTCAATTTAATGATACTAATTACACTATAAATAACAATGAATTTGTTGTAAACACAGACACAGATTCTGACGAAATGAAAGTATATGAATAACAAGAAAAAGACTAAAGATGTAGGTGTGCGTTTTATTGAAATGGCAAACTACGAAAGACCACAGGTAATAGAATCGCTAAGTGATGACTATATATCTTATGGTACTGACAATAACTACTATGGTGATATTATTGAAAGATATTTAGGTTCCCCTACTAATGCAAGGTGTATTAATGGAATAAGTGATATGATCTATGGTAGAGGACTAGATGCTATTGATAGAAAGATAAACATAGAGTCTTATATTGAAATGAAAAAGCTTATAGATGAAGGAGAGCTTAGAAAGATAGTTGGAGACAGAAAGTTGTTAGGTAGTGGATGTATTAAGGTTAATTACAATAAGGATAAATCTGAGGTTATTGCCATTAGACATCATCCTATGGAAACGTTAAGAGCTGAAAAGACTAAGAGTGGTGTTATAAAAGCATACTATTATCATCCAGACTGGAAGAATAAGAAAACGGGTGATAAACCCAAAAGAATACCTACATTTGGTAACGGATCAGATAAGGACACTACTGAAGTTTATATAGTAAGACCTTATGTATCTGGTTTCTATTATTACTCACCATGTGATTATCAAGCCTCATTACAGTACAGTCAGTTAGAAGAAGAGGTATCTAACTATCATATATCGAATATACAAAACGGTCTTCAACCTAGTTTATTAGTTAACTTTAATAATGGAGTCCCTAGTGAATCTATTCAACAGAAAATGGAATCTAAGATCAAACAAAAGTTTGGTGGTTCATCTAACGGTGGACGTTTCATTTTATCTTTTAATGAAGATAAAGAAACTGCTGCTTCTGTAGAGCCAATACATTTACCAGATGCTCACGCTCAATATCAATTCTTAGCTGATGAAAGTAGAGAGAAGATAATGTTAGGTCATGGTATTGTATCACCAATATTATTAGGGATTAAAGATAATACAGGATTTGGTAACAATGCTGAAGAGTTACGTACAGCTTCTATCTTAATGGATAATATAGTTATTAGACCTTTTCAACAAAACATCATAAACGCTTTAAACGCTATACTTGCTCACAACAAGATATTTTTATCTTTATACTTTGTAACATTACAACCTATTGAGTTTGTTGAATTAGACAATATCGAAACTTCTGTAGTAAAAGAGCAAGAGACAGGAGAGAAACTAGAGAAAATGTCTAAGTTTGACAACTTTACTTTTAAAGTGAATGAATTAATACAAAAATATATATAATGGCTAAAGCACTATTTGCATCGACCACATACATTAAGAAAAAGTCTATTATTTCGGGTTCAGTAGATCCAGATAAAATGATACAGTTTATAGAGACAGCACAAGATATGCATATACAGAATTATATGGGGACTGCACTCTACAAAAAGGTGCAGTCATTAATAGTTTTAGATACAATACAAGATGCTGCTAATGAAAAATATAAGCTACTGCTAGATGACTATATTAAGCCGATGTTAGCTTGGTTTACGCAAGCAGAGTATATTCCGTTCGCTGCATACACTTTAAGCGAAGGAGGGCTATTTAAACATCGTTCTGAGAACAGTGGTGAAGTGGATAGAGTAGAGATTGCTGGATTAGCTTCAAGAGCTAATGAGAAGGCTTCTTTTTACGCTGAAAGGTTTGTTGAATTTATGTGTGATAATAATAATGATTACCCAGAGTATAACTTAGGATCTCAAGATATGGAGCCAGACAAGGATGTTGATTCTTTTGGATGGTTTTTAGGTTAAACTTTAATATGATAGAGGGTGTGAAAAAAGATAAGATTAATAAATACAAGTTAAAAGAGCAATATCCTAAAAAGCTGGATATATTTATTCAAAATTTAGATAATAATATTAAAAAAGATATAGAAAATGGGAGTAACACTAACAGGTAAAGTAATAAAAGATACTTATGATGGGTTATTAAAGTTTGAAGATAATCAAGCTTTAAGTTCTTCACTTAGAACAATTACTGATGGTTTAGGTAATGATACATCTATGAAGCTTAGTAGTACTGGAGCTTCATTTTCAAACCTTTTTAATGAAAGAACTGTAACTCAAATAGGAGGAGATCCTAGTGGCAATGTAGTTGTTACTAGAGATTACTTGACAAACATTACTAACAACAGTTACTCGCAAAATATTACTGGTGATGGGGTTAAGGAAGATTTTGATATTACTCACCCATTTAACGTTGGTAATATTATGGTTCAATTATGGAACAATTCTAACGGTCAACTTGTTACTGTTGGAAATGCATCTCTTTTGCAAATAACAAGAAGTGCAAACAATGTAAATATAGACTTTAACACTGTAATTCCTAGTGGCAATGTATATACAGTTACTATACTTAATACTGCAAGTGTTATAGTGTAGAAAAAAAACAAATCAACAATAATTTAGTATTATAATAGTATAAAAAAAAACATAATGGCAACAAAAATTTACGAAGACGCAACAACTAAAGAGCTAGTAATAACAAGAGGAACTCTTGAAAGCAGATTTGCTGCATTTAGCGATTTATCAAGGATAAACGACAATAGCTTACAGTTAAGTGTAACTCATTCTCAATCGGGAAAGACTGTGCTTGATCCTACTTTATTTAGTGACTTACAAAATGAAGCTGGAACTGCTTACGCAAGTTTCGCAGCTTTAAAAACTGCTTTAGATGGATTCTTTGATTCTACGATATAATGAGTAGGCGTAGGATCATACTACTTTTATTTGGTAGTAATATACTAAAGATATTAGCCGATCTACAGCTTCGTGCTACTTATTATGAAAATCAAACTTGCACAAAAGTAACATTAATTGAATTAGAAAATATAAAGTAATATGTCAAACCTATTAGATAAAGCTTCGATAATCCTTACACCTACCGCTTACGATGATGGAAAGGTTTTAGCTGCAAAACCAAGTGAAGCACCTTATGGAGATTTTGACTTTACAAGAAATTCAAGTGCTACAAGAGTTAATGCTCAAGGTCTTGTTGAGGATGTACAAATACTATCAAGTAATTTAGTACAGAACGGAGATTTCTCTCAAATAGGTTCAGAGGAGGTTACTAATGGTTCTTTTAGTCAAGAGGGTTCAGAGGAGGTTATTAACGGAGATTTTGCAACAGATAGTGATTGGGTTAAGGAAGGAATTTGGACTATTGAGAATGGAGTTGCTAATGGTAATGGAGCGAGTGGTTCTTCTCAAGAGCTAACTCAAGTAAATTCGTTTACTTTAGGTAAAACTTATAAAGTTGTATATGATGTACTTAATTATGTTAGTGGTAGTGTTCAAGTTCAGTTTGCTGGTGGTGGTTCTACTATAAGTGGTACAACTCGTAGTTCAAATGGAACATATACCCAGTATATGGTTGCTACTGCAAATCACACAACAATAAAATTCAAGTCTAATAATTCTTTCAACGGCTCTATTACAAACATCTCGATAAAAGAGGTTGGACAAAATTGGACTTTAGGAACTGGTTGGAGTATTGGAGAGGATAAGGCGATTGCAGTTTCGGGTGCATCTACAAGATTAGAACAATCAATAAGTGGTTTAAGTGGTAAGACTTGTAAGGTATCTTTTACTTTATCAGACTATGGTGGTAGTGGTTCGGTATATGTTGATTTTGGAAGTGTTAACTCAGATTTAATAAATACTAATGGTATACACATAGTTTATGGTACTTTTGACCAAGATGAATTTGAATTATTTAAGGGTGCTGCTTTCAATGGCTCTATAACAAACATCTCGGTAAAGGAAGTCGGGCAAAATTGGAGTATAACAAACCAAGCGGGAGCAACATCTAATATAATTTTGGGTGCTTTTAATATAGTTACTGATGGGGCTTTTACAAACGCAG
>Ga0208660_1000655_pt1 | contig 13957 bp, 11 predicted proteins | sample DEB08_DNA_13_FD_184527 | JGI IMG/M metagenome (GOLD analysis project Ga0208660, IMG submission 184527) | Aqueous microbial communities from the Delaware River and Bay under freshwater to marine salinity gradient to study organic matter... | ecosystem: Environmental > Aquatic > Marine > Coastal ... | reverse complement strand
TGCCGCTTTGGTTTGCTGCCGGATCAAGGCCAAGTACAAAGCGGTCCGCCGCATTGCGCAACTCGCGCACATTGCCCGGCCAGGCTTGGGTTGCCATTTGTGACAGCACCGCAGGCGGGACGTCTGGCACTGGTTTGGAATAACGGGCTGCCGCTTGCGCTGCGAGGTTCAAGAACAGCGAGGCAATATCATCGCGCCGCGCCGACAATGGTGGCACGGTGACGGTGACAACGTTGAGACGGTAAAGCAAATCTGCCCGAAAACTCCCTGCGGCGACGGCGAATTCCAAATCGGTTTTCGCAGCAGCAATCACACGAATATCAAGTGCGATGGGATCATTGGCCCCCAACCGCGTGATTTGCCGTTCTTGGATGGCATGTAAGAGCTTGGCTTGGATTGGGACGGGCAAGCTGTCAACTTCGTCCAAGAACACCGTTCCTTGGCGCGCAAATTCGAATTTTCCGAACCGCGCCCGCATCGCACCGGGAAATGCGCCGGCCTCATGGCCAAACAATTCGGTTTCGACAAGACCCTCTGGCAGGGCGGCACAATTGATATGCACGAACGGATGTGGCGCGCGCGCAGACAGATCATGCAAAGCCCGCGCGGTAAGGTCTTTGCCGACACCCGTCGCACCTGTTATCAATACATCGGCGTCAGTCGCCGCAATTGCCCGCACCGATTTTCTTAAACCGACCATGGCGTCGGACCGGCCAATCAATCGTGCCTCTAATTTGTCACGCCCGCCGACTTCGCGTTTCAGCGCACGGTTCTCGATCGTCAGTCTGCGTTTGTCCAAGGCGCGTTGGATGATGCTGACAAGACGCGATGGAGCAAAAGGCTTTTCAAGAAAGTCATAGGCACCTTCGCGCATCGATTGCACGGCCAGATTAACGTCTCCATGACCTGTAACAAGGATCACAGGGAATTCGGGGTCAATCTCAAGCGCTTTGCGCATCAGCCACAGACCGTCGTGATCGGGCATGCGGATGTCGGTGACCAGCACACCGTCAAAGCCGCGACTGATCTGTGCCAATGCAGGTTCGGCGCGGTCCAAGATCATCGCTGGAATGTCAGCGAGCATCAGCGTTTGTCCGGTCGCTGTCCGTAACTCTTCTTCGTCGTCAACAAAAAGGACGGTCTGTGTCATTGGGCTGCGACCTCTTTTGGGGTGGTTTCCTGAAGCGTTACCGTGAACACCGCCCCGCCGTCGGGGTGGTTTTGCGCGCTTAGTACCCCTCCGAAATCAGAGACAATATTGAACGAAATCGACAACCCTAACCCAAGACCTTTGCCGGGGGCCTTGGTGGTGAAGAACGGATCGAAAATGTTGGCCACATGGTCGGGATCTATCCCTGCGCCCGTGTCGCGCACACTTATCGTGGGGCCTGCAACTGTGATCGTGACTTGCCCGTGTGACTGATCCTCCATCGCGTCGAGCGCATTGTTAATCAGGTTCACGATCACTTGTTGCAAGCGCACATGCCCGCCCGTCACCCATGTCTCGTTGCTGGGTGGATCATAGATGATTTCACCGCCTTCGGACCCAAGACGCATTTCGACGACGGCAAGCGCGTCTTGAATGACCGCATTCAACAAAAGCGGCCCTGTGGCCTGTTGTGGGCGGCGGGCGAAATTGCGCAGGTGCGACGATATCGTCGCCATCCGGTCGACCATCTTGGAAATGCGGTCAAGGTTGTCGCGGGCCTCTGGGACGCGATCGCGATCTAAAAATGCACCAGCGTTGTCAGCATATGATTTCACGGCCGCAAGGGGTTGATTGAATTCATGGCTCAGTGCGGCAGACATTTGCCCCAGCGCTGACAACTTGCCGGCTTGGATCAAATCCGTCTGGGTTTGTTTCAAATCTGCCAAAGCTGCTTGCAAGTCCGACGTCCGTGCGACAACGGCTGCTTCCAAGATGCGTTTTGCTTTTTGTTCTTGGGCCATGGCTTCTGTTTGGCGGGTCTGCTTGAGCAGATAAGCCAAAAGTGCTGCAAGCGTCAAAAGTGCCATGAGCCCCGCGATGAGCAGCGTATTAAGTGCATTCAGCGTCGCGGGCCGCGTGGCCGTCAGGGATGACATCGTCCAATCCAGATCGGTCAGCCGCTGCGACGTGCGCACAAAGCTCTCGGGTTGCGCGCCTTCGATATCAATCAACTGGGCATCAGCGGACAGCGGCGTTGCCGTAATTGGCAAGATGTCGATCCGGTCAATCGGGTACTGCAGGTTCTGCGCGATCAGCCGCAATGTCGCATCACTAAGGGGACGTATGGCCCGAAAGTGCCAGTCCGGGCGCGACGACATAAACACAAAGTCATTGCGATCAATCACCATCAGATCGCTTTGCGCGCCGCGCCAGATGCTATCAAAGGCGGCGATGTTAAACTTGATCGCCAGCACGCCGACAATACGTTCGCCTTCTTCCACGGGGGCCGCGTAAAAGTAGCCACGTTCGCCGGTGGTGGTGCCATAGACCGAAAAACTGGACAGATCACCGTTCAAAGCTTGGTTGAAATAAGACTGGTAGCTAAAATTCCGGTCAACGTAGCTGCCTGCATCGCGGTATGATGCAGCCGCAACTGTCCGCCCCGAGATATCCATCAGATAAACATCCGTGGCTTTGACTGTCGCAGCAGTCTGGCGCAAATCCTCGTTGACCACCGCGCGCAGCGTCAGGTTTTCAGGGTCCAGCAAAAGAGCCGACAGTTGCGGACGTTCACCGATCAAAGCGGGCAGGGGCGCATACCGGTCCAAAGTGGCCCGCAGGCTTTCAACCGCAAGCTTGAGAGGAACCGCGTCTTGGGCAGCTTGCTGGCGCATGTAATGGCGTTCAAGGGCTGGAAATGACGCAGCACCAATCAACCCGGTTAGAACGGCGATGGCTGCGACAAACCCAAAGATGCGGTGGCGGGACAAATTCATTCGCCATTTATGCGGCAGGGGCGCATTGTTTTACAATCGTCTATTTTGCTTGATTGACCGGCGCAAATTCGCGTGTTGACGCTACGTTCACGAAATTACTGCAACCGGTTGCAAATAAAGGAATCGCGGTTAGAGTGAGGGACAACAACCGGGGGGAAACTGCATCCAATGCTGCCAATTGGCCTAAATCACATGACAGTGCCGCGTCTTTCAGCGCGCGATATGCTGGATATGGCGGTTTCGCTCGGGTGCACGGGTGTTGAGCTACGCAATGATTTGGGCCGACCGTTATTTGATGGTGAAGATGCTGCTGAATTTGGGAATGCAGCAAAACAGGCAGGTATAAAGATTTTTGCATTGGCCGAAGTCAAAGCCTTTAACGCGAACCCACTAGATAATCGTGACGCCGCAACGGCACTTATCAAAACGGCCGCATCTTGCGGGGCAGAGGGTGTCGCACTGATCCCTTTGGTCGCGGACACCATGATTTCACGTGCTGATCAACGCAACGCACTGCGCGAAGCTTTGGATGTTTTGCAGCCAATTTTGACCGATCACCGCATGGTTGGTTTAATCGAACCCTTGGGTTTCGTCCAAAGCAGTTTGCGCCACAAAGATGATGTGGTTGCTGTGTTGGACGCAATGGGCAGACCGGATTGTTTCGAAATGATCCACGATACATTTCATCATCACCTTGCCGGTGACACAACGATTTACCCCGACCTGACGGCACTTGTTCATATCTCTGGCGTAACTGATCAACGGCCAAACACAGATCAAATGACCGATGCACACCGCGTTTTGGTTGACGAAAATGACCGCTTGGGAAACATCGCACAATTGCGCAGTTTTCAGGCCGTTGGCTTTACTGGTCCCGCGTCATTCGAGGCCTTCGCGCCAGAAATTCACGACATGACTGATCCGGCCACCGCTTTGGCCGGGTCCATCGCATTCATCACGTCGCAGCTGACTGAAACATCAGCAGGTGCAGCGTGATGAACCAATCGCCTCATTCAGAGGCTCCCGGTATTCATAAACGTGCGCCGGGCACGATCATTGGGAGGAAAACAATGAAAAAGATCCTTATGGCCGCTGGCCTTACAACGCTCATGATGGGCACAACCGCAATGGCAGAACTACAAATCGGTGTGTCCGTTGCGCGTTTTGACGACAACGGCCTGACAGTTATGCGCAACGGCATGACCGCTTTTGACGATGCAAGCGACGAAGTCAGCTTGCAGATGGAAGACGCTACTGACGATGTGGCCAAGCAGCTTGACCAGATCAATAACTTCATCGCGTCTGGCGTTGATGCGATCATCGTGAACGCAGTCGACACAAACGCGACTGAGGCGATGTCGAATGCAGCAGCAACGGCTGGCGTGCCACTGGTTTACGTCAACCGTCAGCCTATCAACATGGCGACACTGCCAGAAGGCCAAGCGTTCGTTGCATCAAACGAAATCGAATCCGGTACATTGGCCGCATTCCAGATGTGTCGTCAGCTGCGCGCTGAAGGCAAAGCTGGTGGTGCACGTGCATATGTTCTGGTCGGTCAGCTGTCCAACCAAGCGGCTGTTCAGCGCACAAAAGACTTCCATGACGTGATCGGCATGGACATGTGTAACTTCATCACCATCATCGATGAGCAGACAGCAAACTGGTCACGCGACGAAGCAAACGACCTGATGACAAACTGGTTGTCCTCTGGCGATGAATTCGACGCAGTCTTTGGCAACAACGACGAAATGGCACTTGGTGCTATTCAAGCGATGAAAGCATCCGGCATTTCCATGGATGACGTCGTCGTCGGTGGTGTTGACGCGACTTCAGACGCGCTGCTGGCGATGTCCGTTGGAGACATGGACGTGACAGTATTCCAAGACCTTGCAGGTCAGGGCGCTGGTTCCATCGAGACAGCAATGGCGCTGGTGAATGGCGAAGCGGTCGATAAGGCCGTCTTCATCCCGTTCAAGCTGGTCACACCAGAAAACCTTGCTGACTTCCAGTAAGTTACTGATCAAACTATAAAGTTACGGGGCAGCATGCGTTGCCCCGTTTCCCCCCATTGCACCAAAAGGGAGCTGGCAGATGTCAGATGGAAGCGAAGGCACAGGCGGCCTTACATTCGATAAATCAAAACGCAGTTGGCCAAATGAGCTGAACGTCTTGGGCGCGCTGATTTTGATCATCATCATCTTTGAAGTCTTAGGTGCAATCTTTATGCAGCAAAGTTTGCTGTTTGACACACGCGACCGCTTTGACAGTATTTTCAATGAAGCACGTCTGCGCATTATTATTATTCAAGTCGCGATCATCGGCATTATTGCCCTTGGCGTCACGCAGGTGATTATTACGGCGGGCATCGACCTATCTTCAGGATCTGTCGTCGGTGCCACGGCAATGATCGCGATGAGTTTCGCCCAAGTCGCCGAAGTGAACGGCGCAATGAACCCCAAAGCCATTTTCGGCCCATCTTTCCTTGACCTTCCTGTGGTGATCCCAATCATTGTTGGTTTAACGGTTGGCACGCTGGCGGGGGCCATCAACGGTCTGCTTGTGGCCTACGCCCGCATTCCCCCTTTTATTGCCACGCTTGGCATGATGCTATTTGCGCGCGGCGTCGCGCAGTGGTGGTCCTTGGGTAACCCTGTGTCGTTCCCGACCGAAAGCTACGCGAAAATCGGCGCTGGCATGATGCCTGTGATCATCTTCTTGTCGCTGGCAGTGCTGTTTCACTTTATCATGAACTACACCGTTTACGGCAAACACACTTACGCCATCGGATCAAACGAGGCTGCAGCCCGTATGTCCGGCATCAACGTACCGCGTCATTTGATGCTGGTTTACATGATCGCAGGGGGCCTTGCAGGATTAGCGGCAGTTATCCTGACGTCCAAGAACCTGACCGCGCAGTCGGGCATGGGTTTATCCTATGAGCTTGAGGCGATCGCCATGGCCGTTATTGGCGGCGTGTCGCTCTTTGGCGGGCGCGGCTCGATCATCGGTACTGTTATTGGCGCACTGATTATCGGGGTGATCACCTCTGGTTTCACCTTCCTGCGGCTAGGTGCTTTTTACCAAGAAATGGTCTTGGGCTGTATCATCGTCGGTGCGGTCGCACTTGATCAATGGCAACAACAACGCGCTGCGTCGCGGTCGTAAGGGGGACTAAGCAATGTCAGATATCATTCTGGAAACCAAAGGCCTGACCAAACACTATGGTGGCGTGCATGCCCTTGAGGACGCGGATTTTATCCTCAAACGTGGTGAACACGTCGCGATTATGGGTGACAACGGGGCGGGCAAATCGACCTTTGTGCGCCAGATCACCGGCGTCGAACAACGCACCCGTGGCGAGGTCATTTTTGATGGTGAACCAGTGTCTTTCGCAGGACCATTGGATGCGCGCGAGGCAGGCATTGAGACGGTATTTCAAACTTTGGCGCTAGCCGATGATCTGAACGTGCCCGACAATCTGTTCTTGGGCCGTGAAAAGACCAAGTGGAACTGGCTTGGCCCGTTTCGCCTGTTGGATTATAAATCGATGCGCGAAGACACGATGGCGGGTCTGGTAAAAACCGGCGTTAAAATTCCCAACATCAAAAACACGATTGCCAACATGTCGGGCGGTCAACGCCAGTGTGTAGCGATCGCGCGTACAGCGACTTTTGCGTCAAAGTTGACGATCATGGACGAGCCGACAGCGGCCTTGGGTGTGCAGGAAACTGCACAGGTTGAAAACATCATCCGTACACTCAAAGAACAAGGCGAAAGCTTGATCCTTGTGTCGCACAACATGCGCCAAGTGTTTGATCTTGTTGACAGGATCATCGTGTTCCGGCGCGGCCGCATGGTGGCCAACCTCAACAAAGAAGACACCAATGGCGAAGATGTTGTTGCTTATATCACAGGCGCGAAGACAGGGGCCGAATATGAAGGCGCCGCCTAGTCGCGCAAAGCTATTTGACCTGGCGGTTCCGTTCTTTTTACCGATGTGGCGGCGCGTTCTCGCCGTCACAGTGCCAATTCTTTGGTCGTTCTTAGAATTTTCGACGGCGAATTACTTCTGGGGCTTGATCTTTATGGGCCTTGGCGGGATTGCCGCGTATAAGTTTCGGATCGCGGACTGGGAAGCTGTTGCAGCAGAGGCCGCGAAGGCAAAAGAAGACACGTAAGGGGCGCGAACAGTGGCGGTGACACTCAAGGATGTAGCGAAACGCGCTGGTGTCTCACGGTCCGCCGTTTCCCGCACCTATACCGAAGGTGCGTCGGTTTCTGATAAAACCCGCGCCAAGGTTGAAAAGGCCGCCGATGCCTTGGGCTATAGCCCTAATGCGCTTGCCTCGTCCTTGACGACGGGCCGCACCAAACTGATTGGTCTGGTCTCGAACAACTTTCACAATCCGATTTTTCTAGAGGTGTTTGACCAGTTCACCAAGGGCCTGCAAGCACGTGGTTTGCGGCCTTTGTTGGTGAACCTAACAGATGAGGTGAGCCCCGAAAATTCATTGCGCATGTTGCGCGCTTATTCGGTGGATGGGGTGATCGTCGCATCTTCGACGTTACCTGCAAGCTTTGCCGAAGGGTTCAAAGACGCAGGGGTGCCTGTCGTGCATTCTTTCGGGCGGCAATCCGTTAACCCTCAGGTCGATGTGTTGGGCATCGACAACCGCGCCGCTGGACGTTTGGCTGCTAAAACATTGATCGCAAGGGGCTATAAGCGGTTGGCATTCTTGGGTGGCCCCGAAATGGCGACCTCGACCCAAGACCGTTTGGCAGGCTTTGCAGAAGTCGTTCTGGCCGATCCGTCCCTGACCTTGAGCGTCAGTTACGCCACCAATTATTCGTTTGATGCAGGCCGTGCAGAGATGTCACGTCTTTTGACGTCAAACCCAGCAGAGGCTTATTTTTGCGGTGATGATGTTCTGTCCATCGGGGCGCTGTCGGCGATCCAGTCTGCGGGGCTGCGCGTGCCAGAAAACTTCGGAATCATCGGCTTGAACGACATGGAAATGGCAGGTTGGGCGAACATAAATCTGACGACATTGCGCAATCCGATCAAAGATATCGTTGCAGCATCAATCGAACTAATCGAAGCCGCCTTGAAAGACGACAGCCGCGACCCGGAGGCGCGGCTGTTTGATTGCCAAATCGTGGAAAGGGGCACGCTGCGCCCCTTGCCGTAACTAGCGGAACATGGGCGGACGTGCGTCCAGCCATTTGCCTTCTGCTTTGCCAGATTGTGCCACCGCATAAACTGCCGCCATTGACCGCAAGCCGTCTTCGGCACGTGGATAAAGGTTCGCCGCAGGGTCCATCGTACGACCTTCTTTGCGCGCGCTGATCGCTTCGGCCAAATCGCAATAGATATTTGCAAATGCCAGCGGCATACCTTCTGCATGGCCGATGGTCACACGGCTGGTGCGGTCTGCTTCGGGGGACAAGTTCGCCTCGCCGCGCTCGATAACCTGCAGGCGTTCGCCTAAGGGCATATAGTACAACTGGTTTGGCTGCTCTTGGCTCCAACGCAAGCCACCCGTTTCACCAAAGACCTGTATACCAAGCCCGTGCTGACGCCCGATCGCGATAGAACTGGTCCAAAGCCGCCCGACAGCACCGCCATCCATGCGAAAATTGACCATCGCGTCGTCTTCGAGCGTGCGTACATCGATGCAAGACACCGTATCGGCAGACAGTTTCGTGACTTCTTGGCCGGTTACAAAGCTTGCCATATGCATCGCGTGAATGCCGCAATCAGCAAACTGCGCCGATACGCCAGCCTGCGCCGGATCATAGCGCCAGCGCACACGTGGATTGTCGGCATCTGTAGCATCAGCATGGTGGCCATGTGCAAACTCTGCATTCACGACACGGACCTTACCGATGTCGCCGCGCGCAATCATTGCCCGCATGTGGCGCACCAGCGAATAACCGGTATAGCCATAGTTTACCGCACAGATATTGCCGGTTTTCTTGGCGATCTCGACGATCTCTTCGCCTTCCTCAACCGTCATGGTCATTGGCTTTTCACACAAGACGTGAAAACCGTTTTCAAGGAAGGCTTTGGTGATTTCAAAGTGGGTAGAGTTCGGTGTCGCAACCGTAACCAGATCAACGCGGTCATCGCGCTTTTTTTCGGCTTCCAGCATCTCTTGCCAACCGCCATATGCGCGGTCGCCGAGACCAAGTCGCTTGCCGTAATCAATGCCGTATTCAGGCCGGTGATCCAGTGCGCCTGCGGTGAATTCGAAAAGGCTGTCGAGGCCCGAACCAAGGCGGTGAGCGGGTCCAATCTGGCTGCCTTCACCGCCGCCGATCATGCCCCATTTAAGTTTTGTCATGGCTTTGTCTTTCGTAAGGGGGCTTAAAAGCCGATTGATTCAAGGTATTTACGGTTACTTTCGGCGTCCTCAAGCGGAGTGCCGGGCAAGGACGGATCGCAGTCTTGTTCGACAGTGCACCAACCTTCAAATCCGGCGTCCAGCAGCACTTGGCGGACGGCAGAGAAATCGACATCGCCTTGGCCTAAGTTGCAGAAAATGCCCTGACCACAAGCTTTGTAGAAATCGGTGCGGTTTGCCACGACATCGGCTTTCACGGCCGGATCAATGTCTTTGAAATGCATATAGCTGATGCGGTCAATGTGCCGCTTCATGAACGCGACCGGATCATAGCCAGCATAGGAATGATGGCCCGTATCAAAGCAGATTTTCAGGATGCTTTCGTCGACTTCATCCAAAAGACGCTCTAGCTCGGGTTCAAAGTCGATAAAGCCTGCAGCGTGGGCATGCATGCCTACGGTCAGGCCGTATTCTTCGGTGCCCATTTTGGCGATTGTCGCGATGCGGTCGCGGAATGCGGACCATTCCGCGTTATCCATCTGCTCGGCTTCATCTGCGCGGCCCGCGGTTGGTGCGCGGCGCGGCGAGATACTGTCGATCAACACCAGATGTTTGGCGCCGTGTGCGACCAATGCTTTGCAGGTGCGCACTGACGCGTCCATGACTTCGTCCCATTTGGCCGCGTCGTGGAACGGGCGGAAAACAACGCCGCCGATGATGCTTAGGTCGTTCTTTGCCAGCTCGTCTGACAGGATTGCAGGGTCTTCTGGCATGTAGCCGATTGGCCCCAATTCAATCCCTTTGTAACCCGCGCCAGCACATTGGCTAAGCACGGACTGCCATGTGGGGTAGGCGGGGTCAGAGGCGAATTCGATGCCCCAAGAGCAAGGCGCGTTACCGATTTTGATCATGTGTTTGGTCTTTCTGAATTAGTAATCAGCGACATTGACCCAAGCGCCTTTAGCGCTGGAATCAAGGGCGGCAGTGACGATGCGGTTCACTTCAAGGCCTTCGTCAAAGGTCGGCCAGATGTTGGTTTTTGTGGCAATGGCGGTCAGGAAATCCTTGGCTTCGATGATGATCTGATCTTGATAACCTGTGCCATGTCCCGGTCCTTGGCAGAAGGGCAGGTAATCGGGATGTGTAGGACCGGTCAAGATTTTGCGAAAACCACGTTCGGCTTCTGGACCGTCCATTGTGTAAAGATGTAGGGCGTTCTGGTCTTCTTGGTCAAACCGGATCGACCCTTTTGTGCCATGTATTTCATAAGCATAGCCCATTTTACGACCTGTCGCCACGCGGCTAAAGAACAGATGCCCCTGTGCGCCGTTTTCAAAGCGGCACATAAACTGTGCTTGATCATCGTTGGTGACATCAAGATCACCGCGCTTGGCGTGAACGGTTTCAACGCTTGCACTAAGGGACGCAATCGGACCGATCAGCGCGCGTGCGCCATTAATCATATGTGGCGCTAAATCACCCATGGTCCCATTGGCGCTACCTTGCGTGCGCCAAGAACCGGGCAGGGCAGGGTCGGCCAAGAAATCTTCGGTATGTTCGCCACGAAACCATGTGACGTCGCCAATGCGCCCGTCGGCGATTAATTGGCGGGCAAATTGTGATGCAGGTGTGCGGATATAGTTAAAGCCAACCATGTTGATCGCACTTGATGCCTGTGCTGCATCATTCATCGCGATTGAATCCGCGAGGCTGGCACCCAGTGGTTTTTCGCAGAACACTGGCTTGCCCAATGCGAATGCTGCCAACGCTATTTCGCGGTGCGTGTTCTGTGGGGATGCGATGACAATCGCCTCAACTTTCGGGTCATTCACCAACACACGCCAATCAGCGGTGCTGCGCGCAAAACCAAACGCAGTTTCATAGCGCATGGCAGAGGCGGGTGATGATGCGCAAACCATCTCAAGTCTTGGCTTGAGAGTTGTTTCAAAGAGCGTGCCAACAGCGCTATAGGCGGCCGCATGTGCCTTGCCCATATAACCGCCGCCGATGATGCCAATACCGATGTCTGTCATCTTGAAACACTCCTCAAAAACCGGTTGCAACCGGTTGCAAATTTGGTATCGTTCTTTTATGCCTAAGGTCAATAAGCAATCGTGGCCAAAGCACACTTCGTGCGTTTCTGGGGGGACATCATGGGGCAATCTGTGCAGACAGTCACGCTAACGACAGCACAAGCAATAGTGCGGTATGTGGCGAACCAATACATTGAAATTGATGGTGTTGAGACCCGCGTTTGTGGCGGTGGCTTCGGTATTTTCGGCCACGGTAACGTGACCTGTCTGGGCGAGGCGTTTTACGACAACCGTGACGCACTGCCGCTGTATCGTGGGCAAAACGAACAAGGCATGGGCTTTGCGGCGGCCGCTTATTCCAAAGCATGGCTGCGTCGTCGCTTTATGTTCTGTTCTGCGTCTGCTGGTCCGGGCACTGCGAACCTGTTAACTGCTGCGGCCTTGGCGCATGCGAACCGTTTGCCGATGCTGATGCTGTGCGGGGATGCGTTCCTGACGCGTCTGCCTGATCCGGTTTTGCAGCAACTTGAACACTACGGAAACCCGACATTTGGCGTGAATGATGCATTCAAAGCAGTGAGCCGTTTTTGGGATCGGATCACGCATCCCGCGCAAATCCTTCAGTCCTTGCCAGCAGCTTTGGCGACCATGTTGGACCCTGCCGATTGCGGCCCAGCATTCATTGGCTTACCGCAAGATGTGCAGGGCTGGACCTATGATTATCCGGTCAGTTTTTTCGACAAGCGCGTGCACCGCATTCGCAGGCAAGCCCCCGACATGTTTGAAATTGCAGATGCGATCAGGCTGTTGCGCGCGGCAAAACGCCCGATGATCATCGCGGGCGGTGGTGTGCAATATTCAGGCGCCGTGGCGGAACTCACTGCTTTTGCAGAAGCGGCCCATATTCCTGTGGTCGAAACCATCGCTGGACGCGCCAATATGGTACATATTCACCCGTTGAACATTGGTCCTATAGGTGTGACCGGATCGGACAGTGCTAATAATGTAGCAGAGCAGGCAGATGTAATCCTTGCGATTGGTACGCGTCTGCAGGACTTCACGACAGGGTCATGGACGGCCTTTGCGCATGACGCCAAGATTATCGGCTTGAATGCGGCGCGCCATGATGCGGCAAAACACATGTCGGCGACAGTCGTTGGTGATGCCAAGCTGAGCCTTGAGACGCTCGCGACAGAAATGTCAGGCCATAAAGCGCCTTCGGACTGGACTGCGCTGGCGCAGGCTGAACGCGCCAAATGGAACGACTACGTTTCCGAAAACACACGCGTCGGCAATGGACCTGCCTCTTATGCGCAAGCGATTGGTGAAGTGAACCGCTTCTGTGGTCCGCGCGACCGCGTCGTAGCCGCAGCAGGTGGGCTGCCCGCAGAGGTCACGGCGAACTGGAAAACACTTGATATCGGCACCGTCGACGTGGAATTCGGTTTTTCTTGCATGGGATACGAAATCGCTGGCGGATGGGGCGCGCGGATTGCGCAGTCGCAGATGGAGCCGGACAGCGATACGATCGTATTTACCGGTGACGGGTCCTATCTTTTGATGAACTCTGACATCTATTCTTCTGTTTTAACGGATAAAAAGCTGATTGTCCTTGTGCTGGATAACGGTGGTTTTGCGGTCATCAACAAGTTGCAGAATAACACTGGCAACGAAAGCTTTAACAATCTGATAGCGGACACGCCGACCGCAACGCGTCAAGTAAGCGTTGATTTTGAAGCACATGCGCGTGCGATGGGCGCTGTGGCTGAAACGGTTAGTTCGCCTGCCGAACTTGAGGGTGCGTTCAAGCGTGCCAAGGCCGCTGACCGCACTTACGTCATCTGCATGAAAGTCGACCCATACGAGGGTTGGACGACCGAAGGCCATGCTTGGTGGGAAGTGGGCACGCCGCATACGACGACTTCGGACAAAGTTCGCGACGCGCATGTTGATTGGGAATCGTCACGCCACAAGCAGCGGAAGGGCGTGTAGATGTCAGCACTTTTGAAGGGCATCCGCGCGAATAACTTTGTCGTCGTTGGACGTGCTGGGATTGACCTTTACACTGACGCAGGTGTCGCGACCGAGGATGCGGAAACTGTCACCGTCGGTCTTGGCGGGTCATCCGCAAACATTGCTGCGGGCATTTGCAAGCTGGGCGGGCAGGCGTCGCTGGTCACACGTGTCTCTGACGATAGCATCGGCAGTTACTGTATAGGTCAGCTTAAACGGTACGGCGTTGGCACCGAATACGTGACGCCAGTAGGTGGCGAATTTCGCAACTCGTTGGCATTCTACGAAAGCCGCGTCGAAGGCCACCGCAGCGTGATTTACCGCAATGGTGCCGCTGATTTTCAGATGGATTCAGGCAATGTCGCTGCCGTGGATTACGGCAAATTTGGCGCGCTGATCACTGCAGGAACGGTTTTTGCGGCGGATCCATCGCGCAGCGCCACGTTTGAAGCTTTTGAGCGTGCAAAAGCGGCGGGATTACCGATCATTTTCGACGTTGATTACCGTCCGTACTCGTGGACGTCGCCGCAAGAAGCCGAAGACGTGCTAAGCCGCGCTGCCGCCGCTTCTGATATGATTGTCGGAAATGACGAAGAATTTGGCTTCATGGCAGGCGACATCGAAATGGGCTTGGCTAAGGCA
>Ga0208660_1000654_pt1 | contig 13962 bp, 14 predicted proteins | sample DEB08_DNA_13_FD_184527 | JGI IMG/M metagenome (GOLD analysis project Ga0208660, IMG submission 184527) | Aqueous microbial communities from the Delaware River and Bay under freshwater to marine salinity gradient to study organic matter... | ecosystem: Environmental > Aquatic > Marine > Coastal ... | reverse complement strand
CATGCACGTGGATCGCTGGGTGCAGCACGTTCTGCCAACCCAAATTCAGCGAACAGCCAGTTCTTTATCAACTTCAAAGATAACGATTTCCTGAACGGCCAGTACACAGTCTACGGTCAGGTGATTTCCGGTATGGAGCACGTCGATGCGATCATGAAAGGCGAGCCGCCGATGAACCCTGATCGTATGATCAGCGTCAAAGTTGCCGCCGATGTTTAAGTTCGCCGCAGTCTTGGCGCTTGCCGCCACGCCTGCACTGAGCGCGGGACTTGAAATCGACATCGCAGGCGAGGCCAATGGCACAATTGTCATTGACCTGTTTGAAGAAACCGCACCGCTACATGTCGCCCAAATCAGCGCGATTGCGCAAGCGGGCAACTATGACGGTGTCGTTTTTCACCGCGTGATCGACGGCTTTATGGCGCAGACGGGTGATGTTGAAAACGGCGTGATGGGCATGGACTTGTCCCGTGCTGGCACTGGTGGTTCCGAGTTTGCGGATATTCCCGCTGAATTCTCTGACCTGCCGTTTGAACGTGGTGTGATTGGTATGGCACGGGCGCAGAACCCGAACTCTGCCAACAGCCAGTTCTTTATCATGTTTGAACCGGGGTATTTCCTGAACGGGCAATACACCGTTGTCGGTGCCGTGACCGAAGGCATGGATATCGTCGATGCGATCAAACGTGGCACAGGTGCCAATGGCGCCGTGATCGGCCAGCCTGATATGATGGCAGCCGTCCGCGTCACCGAGTAACGAAAAAGCCTAGCCCCCTCACTTTGCCGCGAGGGGGCTAGGCGTACTGCACACAATCGGACACCCTGCATGAAACCAGTAGGAGAGACCGATGCGCCTGATCCCCACAATCACAGCATTTTGCACAGCCGCCAGCATGTCTGTGGCCAGTCCAGAGTTCTGGTCTTTCGAATGGCCGAACACTGACTTCGACAAAACGAGCGTCGAAAACTGGGTCGAAATCCTGTCCGGCGGTCCGTCCAAAGACGGCATTCCTGCGCTTGATGATCCAGAATTTGTAGCTGTTGCCGACAAGACCGATCTGGCGCCGCGTGAACCTGTCATCACCTTAGAGATCGAGGGCGAAGTCCCGCGTGCTTATCCGATCCGCTATCTAACCTGGCATGAGATCGTGAATGACGTCGTGGGCGATATTCCGGTTGCAGTGACCTTTTGTCCGCTGTGCAATTCTGGGATCACATTTGACCGACGCATTGCGCAAGGAACGCTAAGTTTCGGGGTATCGGGCAAGCTGCGCAATTCCGATATGATCATGTTTGACCGCGAAACCGAAAGCTGGTGGCAGCAAGCGATTGGCGAGGCAATCGTGGGTGATTTGACGGGAACAGAATTACAAACTTTGCCCAGTTGGATGGAAAGCTGGGAGGCATTCACGACCCGCAACCCCGAAGGCCTTGTGATGCAGCAGCCCGCGTTTAGCCGCGATTATGGCGCGAACCCCTATGTGCGCTACGATAGCTCGCATCGTCCGTTTCTTTATTCCGGTGAAATGCCGCCTCATGATATTCCCGCCTTGGCGCGGGTTGTCCGGGTCGGCGATCAGGCTTGGCCGCTGACACGGTTGTCTGACGAAGGCACGTTTACGGAAAACGGGATCACCTTTAGCTGGTCCGAAGGGCAGGCGTCGGCTTTGGACACTGCATCGATCGGGCAAGGTAAAGAGGTCGGCAATGTGCGCGTCCGCAATACTGCGGGGCAAGATTTGGCCCACGACGTTATGTTCGCCTTCGCCTTTCATGCGTTCTGGCCCGAGGGTGAATGGATGATTGGCAACTAATCTATCTGCGTGATTGCTGCGTCGGAGCCTCCGGCGGGAGTTTCAGGGGCAAGATGATAAACTCAAACTGGTTCTGCTTGACAGTCCGCGCGAAGCAGCATCGTCTGCGTCGATGGAAAAGAAAACACAGATTGATCTTTTTGGCGTCGTGGCGCTGACCAGTTTTGCGTTGTTACTGGCCTTCAATCAGGTTGTGATAAAAGTGACGAATGGCGGGTTGCAGCCGGTGTTCTTTGCTGGTGTGCGCTCTGCGGGGGCGGTCATATGCATTTTGTTGTGGCTCTGGTGGCGCGGTATTCCGTTGCGGTTCGAGCGCGGCACGCGCGTTGCAGGATTTGCGATAGGGTGCGTCTTTGCCTTTGAATTCATGTGCCTGTTTGTCGCCCTTGATTTGACGGCAGTCAGCCGCGCAAGCGTGATTTTCTATTCGATGCCGGTTTGGCTAGCGATTATGGCGCATTTTATTTTGCCCGACGACAAGATCACGTCGCTTAAAGCAGTGGGCCTTGCACTGGCGCTTGGTGGCGTCGCAATTGCGATTCTCACGCGGGACGACGGCGCAGGCAGTTTTTGGGGTGACTTAGCTGCATTGGGCGCCGCTATCGGGTGGGCTGTGACGGCGATGTTGGCCAAAGCGTCGTCCTTGTCGCGGGTGCGCCCTGAAATCCAACTCTTGTGGCAAGTCGGCATATCTGCACCGCTTTTGTTGATCGCCGCGCTGTTTTTCGGCCCCTTCATTCGTGATCTAGAGCCGATCCATATTGCAGGTCTGCTATTCCAGATTGTCGTCGTCGTCAGCGCGGGCTTTATCTTTTGGCTATGGCTTTTGTCGATCTATCCTGCCTCTGGCGTCGCCTCGTTCAGCTTTCTATCTCCGGTTCTTGCCGTGGGATTGGGATGGCTACTTTTGGGCGAAGAGGTTGGCCCAAGTTTGATTGCCGCACTTGTCCTTGTTGCAATCGGGATTTTGCTGATCAACCGCCCGGTCAAGTCCCGCAAAACGTCCGCGTGACCTGCTCATTCTTGCTGGGTGCACGTGCAAAGGGGGCAGTGGCTTCGGTCAAGGACGCGTAAGGATCAGTGACTGCCGCCAATAACGCATGGAAAGGTGCCATGTCACCGGTTTTGCCTGCCACGATCACCTCTTCTATGCGGTGGTTGCGCGGGATGATCTGCGGATTGGCTTGGGTCATGATTGCCGCGGCGCTATCTGATTTGCGCAATGACCAGTGTTCGGCCCATGCGTCAAACGCGTCACGGTTCAGGAATTGATCGCGTGCGGTGTCCGTGTCTAGCGATGCAAATGTATTCGTGAAATCTGCACCGTCTTTGGCCATAAGATCAAGCAGATCGGTGATCAGTTTGCGATCATCCTCACGCGGGTTCGCGAGCCCTAGCTTGGCCCCGAAAACTGCAAGCCATTCTGCCTCGAAGAGTGCGGGCATCCGGTGCACGGCTGCGGTGAAATCCGCGATCGCTTGGTCGCGGTCTGGCATGAGCGGGATCAGTGCGGTTGCAAATTGCGCCATGTTCCACGCCCCGATCCCGGGTTGGTTGGCATAGGCATAGCGCCCGTATTGGTCAATTGCGCTGAACACTGAATCAGGGTGAAAATCGTCTATAAAGGCGCAAGGCCCATAATCAATCGTCTCGCCGGCGATTGACACGTTGTCGGTGTTCATGACCCCGTGGATAAAGCCCAAGCCCATCCATTTCGCGATCAATTTGGCATAGCGCGCGATGACCATGTCCAGCAGTTCTGCAGGTCCATTTGCATCGGGGTAATGGCGTGCAATGACATGATCGGTGAGCGCGTGTAACGCTGCCAAATCCCCTCGGGACGCAAAGAATTGGAACGTACCGACCCTGATATGACTTTGGGCCACACGGGCAATCACGGCTCCGGGCAATCTTTCCTCGCGGTACACATCTTCGCCTGTGGTCACTGCCGCGAGTGCGCGCGTTGTGGGCACGCCCATCGCATGCATTGCTTCGCTGACTAGGTATTCTCGCATCACTGGACCAAGCCACGCTCGTCCGTCGCCACTGCGGGAATAGGGGGTCGGGCCAGAGCCCTTTAGCTGGATGTCGCGGCGGACGCCGTCGGTGCCGATGACCTCGCCCAACAGGACTGCGCGCCCGTCACCCAGACGCGGGTTCCAGTTGCCGAACTGGTGACCGGCATAGACTTGGGCCAGCGGGGCAGCCCCGTTGGGAATATGATTGCCTGCGAAAACCTGTGCGGCTTCGGGGCCTGTGACGTCTGCGGGATCAATTCCAAGGATCGCCGCAAGTTCCGTATTTGCTGTAATCAGTTTGGGTGCTTCAACAGGTGTTGGCAATTGTGCTGTAAACATCTGGGGCGGTAGTTTCGCGTAAGAATTATCAAAAGGAATATGCATCATAGTCGCGCCAACCGTGTTGCGAGCAGCTCGAAAAACCCTTCTGCTGCAATGTCTTTGATGAACAACGCATTCGCGGGGCGGTCCGTGACCCGCCACCAGTCTGCCACGGTCATTCCTAGTGTCAGGGGGGATTCCGTTTCTATTTCGACATTGATGTGTCGTCCGGCGAACAAGTGCGGGGCGATCAGATAGGCAATCGTGCAGGGATCATGTAGTGGCGCGCCCTCTGACCCGTATTTTTCCATATCGAAGCGTTCGAAAAAGTCGGTCCATGCGGCGACCATATCGCCCACGGGTGTTTTCATGGCGCGAAATGCATCGATGCGTGGTTTGGTGGTCAGTGCCTTGTGCGTCACATCCAAAGGCATAACGACCAATGGCACCCCTGCGCCAAAAACAATCTTTGCGGCTTCGGGATCAACGTAGATGTTGAACTCTGCCGTAGGAGTGATGTTGCCCACCTCAAAATAAGCACCACCCATCAGCACGATTTCTTGCACGCGTGCGATGATATCTGGCGCGCGTTCAAACGCCACCGCGATATTCGTCAAAGGACCAATCGGGCACAGCGTCACTGTTCCGCTGGGCTCTGTGCGCAGCGTTTCGATAATAAAATCAACGGCATGCTGGTCTTGCAGCGGCATTGTTGGGGCTGACAATTGCGGCCCGTCTAGGCCCGTTTTGCCGTGAACATGTTCTGCCGTGACCAGTTTGCGTTTCATTGGTGCATCGCAGCCCGCAAAGACCAAAGTATCTGGCTTGCCTGCCAACTCACACACGATCCGCGCGTTTTTCTCGGTCAGGGCGAGTGGCACATTGCCTGCAACAGCCGTGATGCCCAGCACGTCAATTTCTTCGGGTGAAGCGAGGGCAAGCAGGATCGCAACCGCGTCGTCTTGGCCGGGGTCCGTGTCGATAATGATTTTGCGCGGGGTCATGTCTGCGTCCTGTTTGGGGTTGCCCCTAAAGTGGGCCGAGTAGGGCGCAGGGGCAAGGGGTCAGACGCGACCATGAGCCTTAAGGCGGTGATAAAGCGCATCTGCCGCTGGATCGCCAAGCTCAAGCGCGAAAATATAGGCGTGGGTCATGTAAAAACAGGCCGTATCAAGATGATCGGTAATATCTGCCGCTTCTGTATACAGATCAACCAACGCCTTGCGATCACCGCGTGCGTGGGCCGCCAGCAATCGATCTTGCAATGAGTTCATTGCGCCGCGATGTGGTCTGCGACTTTGCCAGCAACCCAGTCGTGAAAGCAGTGCGTTGGCCCATCCATCGCGGGGCTAAAGCGGCCGCCGTCGAATGCGGGCGCATTGCGGCCTTTCTGCATGCCTTCAACGACGAACACATCCTCGGTGAACACGTCTTTCCATTGTGCGGCGTTCTTTGTCCGAAGGGTCGTTTCCGTCTCGGGGGATGCATAGAATAGATGGATATGTTCGCGGGTCTGGGTCTGTGCGACAGGTTCAAGGACAATGACGAATGTATGGTCGCGCTGCACACCAAGCAATACATTAGGATAGACAGTGATATATTCACCGCCCGTCGTCCATTTGTCGTCAAGACCCGCGAAATCCGGAAAAACCGCGCCATTTTCGCCAGTAAGCTGGCGGTAAACAAGCGTGCCTTGCCCTGAATACTTGCCCTTTTCATCTATATTATAATGGTCTTCGAGGCGCGAATAGCTGTTCAAACCAGGATGCACCCAAGGCAAATGATAGCTTTCGCAGTAGTTTTCGACGGCGAGTTTCCAGTTGGTTTTCACAGGCAACATAAAGGTGCTGTCAACCCCGCCATGATGCATCGGTTGGTCGAAGTCGGCCCAGCGGGCAATCAACTCTGCATGGATTTCTTCAAAGGGGGCGGCATTCCCGTCGACATTGATAAAGACGGTTTCAAACCAGATATGGCTGCGCACTTCGATCAGGCCCAGCAGGGATTTATCAATCGCGTCATGCGTATTGTGGCCAGCACCGCCCACATGCGGTGTCGATACCAAACGGCCTTCGGTGCTGTAACACCATGAATGATACGGACAGCGGATAGCACCTTCGATCTTCTTAGGCTCGCTCACCAGGATCATACCGCGATGGCGGCAGATGTTTTGGAACACCCGCACTTGGCCCTTTTGGTCGCGGATCAACAACAGGGGGATGCCCAAGAATTCAATCGGCTTGGCGTCACCATTTTCGGGAACATCAGCAGTCACAGCCAATCCAGACCAATTGGCAAAAAGGACCGCATGCTTTTCGACTTCGAAAACGGCGGGGTCAACATAATGCGCATTCGGCAGCCCATTGGCGGTTTCGATCGGCCGGCGGACCGCGTCGAGCGTGTTCATTGCGATGTGTTGGGCCATGTCTACCTCCTCGGATTGTTGCTCCTTTTAACAGAATCGCGCGCATTCTTGTCGCCTAACCGCGACCGCGGCGTTTCTGACAGCGACATGTGCGAACGGCGGCAAGGGCAGAGGATCGCCTGAAACAGGTCCGCGTATCGGTGCCGTTTTGCCGATTTGATGATACGCATAGACCGCAAGCACGGTCTTGCTGATCAAGGTGCTTGAATTTGGCGATGCGACGCCGCATTTATGCAAAAGAGAACACTGGGATGGAAAAGGGAACGTCATGCGCCCAATTGTTTCCCTGAGGGCGACAATGCCCTTATTATATCCTTATAGGAGAACGAAAATGACACGTACTATGACGCTGATCGCACCATTTGCCTTGCTAACAGCACTGGTGGTGCCCGCTTTCGCACAAGACGCCGCGATCGATATTAATGGCGACGGGATGTATAGCCTGCCTGAGCTTCAGGCCGTCATGCCAGAAATGTCCGAAGATGATTTCGCCGGACTTGATACATCTGGTGATGGTGTGTTGGACGCCGACGAAATTGCCGTTGGCGTCACTGCCGGTATTCTACCAGGCTAAATCATAGGATCCCCCGCACCGTTGCCCTGGTGCGGGGGATTAACTTAAGCGACCGCGCCACGCGACAGTGCCGCAACGCCAGTGCGCGCGATTTCTTGCAAACCAAGCGGACGCATGAGATCTGCGAAGGCATCGATTTTTTCGGGTGTGCCGGTAATCTCGAAAACGAATGATTCCAAGGTGCTATCGACCACACTTGCTCTGAAAATGTCGGCCAGACGGATCGCTTCGATCCGGTCGTTTCCCAAGCCGCTGACTTTGAACAATGCCAATTCCCGCTCGACTGAAGGGCCTTCGACGGTCAGGTCATTGACGGCATGAACATCCACGAAACGACCCAGTTGCGCCTTGATCTGAACGATGATCTGCGGCGTTCCTGTTGTAACAATCGTGATCCGCGAACGGTGACCTAAATGGTCCACCTCGGCCACGGTCAGGCTGTCGATGTTATAACCGCGACCAGCGAATAGGCCGATGACGCGGGAGAGAACACCCGGTTCGTTTTCAACTAGAACCGCCAGCGTATGGCGTTCTTCTTTGTCAGAGAATGTCGGACGCAGGTCGTAGGCCGAATGGCTGGTTGCGCCTTTTTTGATCTTGAGCGGTGACATGAGATGTCCCTTTATCTAAGTATTCGTATCAATCGGTCAAAATGGTGATTTACACCATTACCGCACCATCAGACTTAATCGCTTTGCCCACATCTACGCTGTCACGCAGCAGCATTTCATTGTGCGGCTTGCCTGACGGGATCATCGGATAGCAGTTCTCGTGCTTTTCAACCAAGCAGTCGAACAAGACGGGACCGTCATGGTTCAGCATTTCCATGATCGCATCGTCCAGATCGGCAGGATCGCTGCACAAAATACCTTTGGCACCAAATGCTTCGGCCAATTTCACGAAATCAGGCAATGATTCTGACCAGCTCGATGAATACCGCTCGCCATGCAGCAGTTCCTGCCACTGTCGGACCATGCCCAAGCGTTCGTTGTTCAAAATGAACTGCTTAACGGGCAGGTTGTACTGCATCGCGGTGCCCAATTCCTGCATGTTCATCAGCCAAGATGCTTCGCCAGCGACGTTAATGACCAATGCATCGGGATGACCCATTTGCACGCCGATGGACGCCGGAAAACCGTACCCCATCGTGCCCAAGCCACCGGATGTCATCCAACGGTTCGGATCTTCAAAGCCAAGGTATTGCGCAGCCCACATTTGGTGCTGGCCAACTTCGGTTGTGATATAGCGGTCGTGCTTTTTGGTCAGCGCTTCCAAACGGGACAGGGCGTATTGTGGTTTGATCACCTTGCCTTGCTGCTCAAACGACAGGCAGTCGACTTTGCGCCAGTCATTAATCTGGTGCCACCACTTTTGGACGCTTTCTTTGTTGGTTTTGCGACCGCGTGATTTCCAGACGTTCAGCAGATCCTCAAGGACGTGCGCGACATCACCCAAAATCGGGATATCGACGGGGATGACCTTGTTGATTGAGGACGCATCAATATCAATGTGCGCTTTTTTGGAACCGGGGCTGAATGCATCCAAGCGGCCTGTGATCCGGTCATCAAATCGTGCGCCGATGTTGATCATCAGATCGCAATCGTGCATCGCCATGTTGGCCTCGTACAGGCCGTGCATGCCCAGCATGCCCAACCAGTTGTCGCCAGAAGCAGGGTAGGACCCAAGGCCCATCAAGGTCGATGTGATCGGGAAACCTGTCGCTGCCACCAATTCGCGCAGCAGTTGGCTGGCCGCAGGACCAGAGTTGATGACGCCGCCGCCCGTGTAGAACAAAGGCCGCTTTGCGGTCTCCATCGCTATCGCCAGCTCGGTGATCATTTCCATGTCACCTTTCACTTGGGGGTTATAATGCGTCTCGACCTGCCGCGCCTCGGTATATTTTCCGGTGGCGAACTGCACGTCCTTAGGGATGTCGATGACAACTGGGCCGGGGCGACCTGATGTGGCGATATGGAACGCCTCATGCATGACGGCGGCTAGCTTGTCAGTCTCTTTGACCAGCCAGTTATGCTTGGTGCAGGGGCGGGTGATGCCGACAGTGTCGCATTCCTGAAAGGCGTCAGAACCGATCATGAATGTTGGAACCTGTCCGGTCAGAACGATGATCGGAATGCTGTCCATCAACGCATCCGTCAAACCTGTTACGGCGTTCGTGGCACCGGGACCTGATGTCACCAATGCAACACCGGGTTTGCCAGTCGAACGGGCATAGCCTTCGGCGGCATGCACAGCGCCTTGTTCATGGCGAACCAGAACATGCTTGATGCTGTTTTGCTGAAAAATCTCGTCATAAATCGGTAGGACGGCGCCACCTGGGTATCCAAAGACTGTGTCCACGCCCTGATCAATCAGTGCTTGTACGACCATTCTTGCGCCCGTCATGGATTTGCTCATTGTTCTCGCGTCCTATCGCTTTGGTTTCTCTTGGTCACAAAAAAACCCCCGATTGTGTCGGGGGCGCATGGGATCATTATGGATCTTACCGTTACCGGCCCATGCGCATATTTCTAATAAGTAGTACGACGTGTGTCATTAGACATCCTTTGTGTCCGGTGACATTAGTGCGGCGCAAAAGGGGGGTCAACCGCCCGGTTGGAGAAAATGTCGTAAAATGGCGTCTTTTCGCAACTTTCTTTCAGTGGGGCGGTAATGCGGGTTTTGCCTGTCCTCATAATTTAGCGGTGCCAACAATATAAGCGGCATATCCAGCCAACATCAGAATTCCCGTTGTCCGGTTGATCTTGCCCAACTTCCAGATGACCAAAACGACGCCAAGCGTGATAGCGATCAGGATAGGCGTGTCGATTGCGAAAAACCGGGGCGCAAGCGGAATTGGGGTTATCAATGCAGTGATCCCAAGGATGCCGAGTATGTTAAAGATGTTCGATCCGATCACGTTCCCGACGGCAATATCACGTTGACCACGGATCACGGCCATCACGGTTGTCGCGAGCTCCGGAAGGGATGTGCCAATCGCCACAATGCTGAGCCCAATCATCGCTTCGGACACGCCGAAATCCCGCGCGATGATTGTCGCGCTTTGGACCAGAAAATGCGCACCTAGAACAACGGCGACAAGACCTGCAAGCAAAGATAGCCCACTGCGGGCGAGACTGCTGTTTTGGGAAATGTCGGCTGGCGCTTGGGAGGCATTGCGCAGGCTCACAAACAAGTATGTGCCCAAAGCCGTCACCAACACTGCGCCTTCAATCACGCCAACGGCACCGGACCAAAACAACACGGGAAGAACGATCGTAGCCCCAATCATCCAGAAAAGATCGCGGCGCACGTCGATAAAGGCGACCGCGACGGGGGCAATAATGGCGGCAAGCCCCAGAATAAGAAGTATGTTGGCAATGTTGGACCCGACGACGTTGCCAACCGCGATCCCCGGTTGCCCGCCAAGCGCCGCAGTCACAGACACCAGTAGTTCCGGTGTTGACGTTCCAAACCCAACAATCGTCAGACCGATGATCATCGGTGCAACGCCAAAGCGCGCAGCGATTCCACTGGCCCCTTTGACCAACCAGTCACCACCAAGAAACAGGCCCAAGAACCCCAAACCAAGTATAAGATAAGTCACCATTGCACCCTCATTTCCCAGTATTAGAGAAGTATGCGCGCGCGACGTTACAAGGTGGTGGCGACACTATATTCCATTCGAAACGGACGCGGTGCTAATCTGCGTCGGCTGGTTTGATCTTGTCCCACGTCTGGGTCTTGAAATCATCCGCGTCATGGCGTTCGCGCAATTGGCCTGCTGGCTCGCCCCATGCTTTGTTTACCATCGCACCTTTGCGGTAAGCGGGGCGGTTCATCACGTCATTGGCCCATCGGTTCACATGCGCATAAGATTCAACATCCAAAAACTCTGCCGCATCATAGACAAGGCCTTTGACCAAAGCACCATACCACGGGGCCGTCGCCATATCGGCAATGGAATAGTCATCGCCACCTAGATATTCGCTGTCTTCAAGTCGTTGATCAAGGACATCAAGTTGGCGTTTGGCTTCCATTGCGAAACGGTTGATGGGGTATTCGAACTTTTCTGGGGCATAGGCATAGAAGTGGCCAAAGCCGCCGCCAAGATAGGGGGCAGAGCCTTGCAGCCAGAACAACCAGTTGAGCGTCTCAGTGCGCACGGCCAGATCACGCGGCAGGAACGCGCGGAATTTCTCGGCGAGGTACAGCAGGATTGCGCCGCTTTCAAAAACCCGCACGCCGGTTTGTTTGTCAAACAGGGCAGGGATCTTGGAGTTGGGGTTCACATCAACAAAGCCGCTGCTGAACTGGTCGCCCTCTTGGATGTTAATCAGCCAAGCGTCGTAGTCAGCGCCGTAACCTGCCGCCAAGAGCTCTTCGAGCATGACAGTGACCTTGACGCCATTCGGGGTCGCCAGTGAATGCAACTGCAAAGGATGCTTGCCAACAGGCAGGTCCTTGTCATGGGTCGGTCCCGCGATGGGGCGGTTGATGCTGGCGAATTTGCCGCCGCTTTCGCTATCCCATGTCCAGACTTTCGGGGGCGTATAAGCGGGGGTGTCAGTCATCTTTGTTCCGATCCTGCGTGTTTATGTCGCGATACAATGTGGCTCTTAATGCGCAGGCTGCAAGGCTTGTCTTTGAAAGGCACGCAAAAACTGCATGTCGCGCGGTAAAATGGCGATCTTTCATTGTTTCTACAATAGTCCCTATTTCGTCAACATTTCGCCTTTTTGTGGTGGATAGTGCAGGATGAAGAAACCGACATTTGGAAGGAAGATCTATGTCAACGCTTAAAGCTGTTACAGAAAAAGTCACAATTAAGAAGTTGGTATTTACGAGTTCGACAAGTTTTGCTGCCGTTTTTGCGGCTGCCGCTGGATTTATGATGATCGGTACCGATCAAGCGCAAGCCCAAGAAGAGTGTTCTTCTTATACGGTTGTCCGTGGCGACACCCTGAGCGTCATTGCATCAACGGCTGACGTCGCTGGTGGTTTCCAGTCACTTTTCAATGCAAACACTGATATTCTGGATAGCCCGAACCGGCTTGAAGTTGGTCAGGTTCTGAAAATCCCATGTGCTGACGGATCACTTCCTTCTGGCACCGCACGCGTGGTTGCCACGTCAACCGCACCAGCGCCAACAACATCTGAACCAAACCGCGCACTGCGGATTGCAACGGCGTCCGGTTATGCGCCTTTCACTGACGAAGACCTGCCAGGTGGCGGTATGATCACCCGCATGGTCGAGCGTTCAATGACCTTGGGCAACGAAGATCAGGACTATAGCTTGATCTTTATTAACGACTGGGGTTCACACCTTGAAACATTGCTGCCTTCCGGCGCAATCGACATGGTGTTCCCTTGGTTCAAGCCAAACTGTGATCGCGTCGAAAATCTGTCACCAAGCAGCGCGTACCGTTGTACCGAATTCAACCACTCAGAGCCGTTCTACGAAGTGTTGGTCTGAAGTTCCGTATGCCGGGCCTTGGTGGTCTTGCACTCGGTCGCACAGGTGCGTCCGTTCAGAACATCCCAGGCGGCGAAATCTACCAAGCGCTGTCTTCTGGTGCCATCGACGGCGCCGAGTGGATTGGTCCATTCGCAGACGAGCGTCTTGGCTTCCAGGAAGTCTGTGAATTCTACTACACAGGTGGCTTCCACGAGCCAGGTTCCGTTCTGACAGCTGCGTTCAACCGCGACGTGTTTAACGAAATGACACCTGCACAGCAGCAGATCATGGAAACAGCTGCGATGGCGACACACCACTGGTCCCTGTCACAGTCTAACGCTGTGAACGGTGCAGCATTGCAGCGTCTGCAGGCGCAGGGCACCAAGATCATGCAATTCCCTGACGATGTTTGGGATGCGTTTGGCAAGGCGTCCAAAGAAGCACTTGACGAGTTCATGGATGACGAATTGTTCGCACGTATCCGCGCGAGCCAGGAAGCATCTGCAGCGTCCACATCTGGTTGGACTAGCATCTCTGACGCCGAATTCGCGCGTCAGCGGACACGCGTCAACGCAGGCTAAGCTATCAGCTTTGACCGGTAACTGGTCGAAGCAGATATATTAAATGGAGGGCCCTGCCATTGGCAGGGCCCGACATGCCAAAAGCAGTCACAATCAATCGGGGGTTAGACCATGGGTCTGGTCGAAGCATGGGGCGGGAATGCAATTGGATGGTTTTTTGCCCATCTGATCGAAGCGTTCTTCAACTTCTTTTACGCGATTTTTAACCCCGGTATGTGGTTGTCCTGGATACCCACAATCAACGGTCCGATGGAAACCGAGCAGAAAGAAGCGTTGATGCGCTTTATCTACTATGGTGCTTCGGTCGAATTTTTCTTTGTCGTTTTGGTGATATTCCTGACCGTCACGACAATAGGTCTCATCAACAACCGCTTCATGTGGGGCTGCGTGCGCGGCCTTGAAGGGTTCGCGAATGCCGTCGGGCGGGTCGCTGCTTGGGCAGGCCTGCTGATGGTAATTCAGCAAATTGTGATCATCTTTATGCAGCGTATCTTTGCGGTCGCTGAAATCAGCATTGGTTTCGGGGCGACATTTACCAAAGACATCAGCTGGTGGTCAGAAGAACTGAAATTCTACAACGCGATGATCGTGTGCCTCTGCGCAGCTTATACGTTCGTTCAAGGCGGCCACGTCCGTGTTGATCTTGTCTATTCTGCGATCAGTTACCGCGCCAAACGTGTCGTCGATATGATTGGATCGATCGTGTTTATGGTGCCGGCTGCGATGATAATCTGGCTTTACGGCTGGTTTTTTATGTGGCGTCACCTTGCGGTG
>Ga0208660_1000647_pt1 | contig 14036 bp, 4 predicted proteins | sample DEB08_DNA_13_FD_184527 | JGI IMG/M metagenome (GOLD analysis project Ga0208660, IMG submission 184527) | Aqueous microbial communities from the Delaware River and Bay under freshwater to marine salinity gradient to study organic matter... | ecosystem: Environmental > Aquatic > Marine > Coastal ... | reverse complement strand
CTACACAAGAGATTGAAAAGCGACAGGAGGCTAGAGCCCCTCATCGATATGGTGCGTATGCGCACCAAGAGGGGCACCGAGGACGAAGTATTCCATAAGCTCAATAGGATATACAACGGACTATGAAATGCCCGGAGTGCCGAAAGAACCTTATGTGGACCGGGGACCACGACTCCGATGAGGAGTGTGGCCCCGGCCTCAAGGTCTCTTGGCGCTGCAACAACGACGAGTGCGAGGTCCGCTTCGTCGATGTGCATTGGTTAGTCTGACTCCGGTCTTTGTGTCTTCGGAACTCCCATCACATCGTAGAACGACTCGTCCATCGGCTGTCCTTTTGCAATGTCCATCATGCCACGGAACATATCGAAGTTGGTTCCTAGCCTGAACTCCGTTGCCTTCATGACTCCATTGAGGATATCCTCGTCCTTCACACTCTTGACGACTTCTCTTACCACCCTTTCATAAGGGTCCTTAACTACAGAGGTTGGATAGTCATCGCCGGTAAACCAGTTCGCCATTTGATTTATCCGTGGTCCGATGAGTGGTATGACATATAGTATGGATATCGGAGATATGAGCACTCGCTTCCACGCCTTCTCCTTCTCTTCGTCATCACCAAACATCAACTGCCACATGCTAGTGGCGAGCATAAACATTGCAGAGTACCCAACTAAAGCCAAGGCAAAACCTCGAGAGTCAGAAGCCTTTATCCTTTCTCCCTTCCTTACGGACTGGTTCATGTTGTTTGCCGTGGTTACGACTTCATTTAGATACAGCAACTGAGAGCTCGTGAACGCAGTTAGCAATCTGCGAACACCATCTTGACGCGTTTGAATCGGCGCCCTCTCCGCCTCCCTTCGCGACTGCTGCGTCTTGTTGTATTGGTTGAACTTCTCTATCGCCTCTTCCTTGGACATCCCGTTCTGGATATCTCTCATGTATGCGGGAAGATACCCCATCACCCCCGCGACATCGCCTGCTGACGTAGCTGTACCGCCCGCTTGGGCTAGACCCTTGAGGGCTTTCGCCGCCAAGGTGTAGTCCCTTGCTGTCACCCTCCTCGTACGCCCAGACACACCGCTGGTCAAGCCGTATAGGTCACCGCCAAAGTTGTCCTCAATACGTCTCCTCAGAGTAGCTGAGTCTTCTATCATCGTAGATACAGGGCCCTTGTACTTACCTAGGGAGACGCCCTCCAGAATAAGCTTGGGCAGCAGGCGGGCGAAGTCCATAGAGAACATAAGGATATCGACCGGTAGGTTCTTCTCCTTGCCATACTGATACTCTTTAACACCCGCTATAGCTGACGTCATCTGCTTGACTATCTGCATAGGCTTAAAGGCCAACGCAGACATCACAAACCGTGACTGCCACTTGTCTATGGTTTTGAAGTCTAGGTCCGACTTAAATACGTCAGGCATAACGGCGGCAGAGACACCGTCGTTCAAGACCCTACCCATACCAAGCAGCTCTGATAGGGACACGGTAAAGCTGTCGCTAAGGATGGCGTTTATTTCCTGTACACCTACGGAGTAAGCCTTGAACCGCTCCATGGTATTGATGTGGTTACCGAGCTCACTGTGGAACCCAAGACCCTCGTTCATCAATATGTCGCTACCGGTATCCACCCTCTCCTTCAGTGCGTCTGCCATCTGAGAGTTGGGACCCGAGTATGTGGAGCTCAGGAGCTGGTCCTTGCTTTGCGTAGCTAGGTCGCCTTGGAACTGGGTGCGCGTGGGGAAGTAGTTCTCCATGTAACCAAGGTTCACATCGTTGACCTTGACGTACACACTGTTTATGCTTTCGTAGTATTCGTTAGACAGGTATTCTACCGTCTTGTCTACAAACTCTGTGAGTCTGGGGTCGAGAAACTCCTCGATACCTGCCATGACCTCATCGGTAAAGCCTTGCCTCTCCAGCTTTGCTCTCTGGATAGGGTTCTTAGAGAGGGCGTAGATACGCATCAGTTCATCGGTCGTGAACTTGCGGCGACCAGCCTTCACCGATAGTGTCAGGCCCTGTTCATCAGCGGTGAGTACCCTCGTCCCGCTACCCATAAATATGAGCTGAGTGATTTCCTCATATCCGTTTGTGATTCCATCGATACTGTTCGCGATGTCGTTGAGCTTTTCCTTCTGGGCATACTCACCCCTCAGGTTTTGCTCCTTCATGCGGTTTATCTTATTGTAGATATTCTCGTTGAAGAACTCACCCATAACAGACGTGATGGTCCCGAGGTGTGCCCACCACTGGGCATTCTTTATGAGTTTCGATGGCGTTAGGCGCTTGGTCTCCTTAGACCACTCCACCAATGCCCGGTATTTGTCTTGAAGGCCACCCTCAAGCATGATATCCTTGAATGACTTTTTGTTGGCCCTATCTGTAGCAAGCTCGTTGCTGTCTTTAGCTACAATCTTCGTCTCACCATCCTTCTCTACCTCCTTGGTAACGGTGCCACCCCAGTTGCCTTCGACAGAATCTTTCACCCCCTGCCTCAGTGCGTTGAGTCTCGCGGCCCTTTCCATGCGGATGGTCTTCAGGTTTAGGCGAGAGAATCCAGCGGTAACCTTTAGGTCTTCAAGCACGGCCTCGACCTGCTCAAGCGACATGTCAGATAGCGGAGCGAACAAGTCGTAAGCATCCTTCTGGTCTATGAGCATCTGCTCTTTCACTGTCAGGTTCTCCCCGTTCATCAGCTTCGCCGTAGCGATATCGACCTCGGGGTTGTTGGCAAGGTTGAATCCGATATTCATGATATCGGTCTGGTCCTTTTTGAATACGGCAGCGAGGACCCTGTTCGCCTCAAGGAAGAAAGCCCGACCCGGAGCATCGAGACCACGGGTGCGTATCCTTCCTCCCGGAGTCTTGTATGTCTTAGCACTACGCTTTACGAAACCGATTATCTCTCTGATGGTAGCCTTACGAATCTGCTCACGCTTTTCTTCTACCAAGTCGAGAACCTTCTGTGCCTTGACGATATAGTTGTCTTCGTTGACTTCGTTAACCACCTTCGTGAGCTTGGCTACCTGAGCCTTACTGTATTCCGCCTTAGGTAAGACCTCGTTGATGAGCGTACGTAGCTGTGCCTGCACCTCACGCGCCGTCTTAGCCCCCTTCTTCCTTTCCTTTAGGTCGCGACGGATTTGGGACAGCAGGTTCTGCACGCCCTTATTAGCACGTGACTTGAGCGATGTAGCAAACCCTACCAGCAACTCCTTCTGTACCTTCTCTGGCTGCTCCTTGAACCGTCGGTTGGCTTTGAGTATCTCCAGTGCCTCGGCCATCATCTCCGCACGGGTAGGCGTGGTCTTTGGCCTTGGGAATCTCCGTAGCAGTTGGGAGTCAGAGACCTTGCTCTGGTCTGGGTGCGCTTCGCGCAGCTCTGCGACGCGGTCGGCCCGCTGCTTCTTGGTCATGCGGCCCGGAGACTTGGGCGTCATAAACTCGTTGAGCTTAGCGCGTACCTCAGCATAGATTTGACGACCCACATCGAGACCACCTACCACGTTTCCAAATGGCTTGGGTATAACGGTGAAGATATCCGCGTTCTCTGTGAGGGCGGTGTTGATGGATTCGGTACTATCCCGACCGTACCTCTTCATGAGTACGGCACGTATAGCTGAGTCACGGAATCCCATCTCCCTACCCTTAGCTACGATATCCCGCATGGTATCGTCGGGCTGAGACATGGCCTCAATCTTCTGCTTCTGCTCGGCGGCTTGTGACTCAAAGTCACGGCCCGTAAAGGGTCGCTCGTCGGCCTCGTAGATTTCTATGATGCGGTCCTCCAGCTCTCGGGCACGCTGCTCTTCTTCGAACGTACGCTGCTCTTCAACCCTTGCGGCCCTCTCTTCCACCCCTGCGGCGATAATCTTACCGGGGTCTACGGCACGGCCTGTATCCAAAGACACGACACGGAAGTCATTCATCCGTGTTCCGTACTGCTTGACGCCATAACCAAACCGCTGCAAGTTTCGGTTCAGCTCCGGTGCCAGCTCTGCGTTCTTGAGGCTCTTGTTGGGTTTAAACTCGTACCGCTCCAGTACATCCACCACCCCGGGCTCTACGACCCGCTGCTCGGCAGCTTTTAGGTCATCGGTTGTGACCTCTTCTCGGATGCTAAGGACGCGGTCTCGGAGTTGGCTAGTCGCTTCATCGTCTTCAAGAAGCTCCGCTGCTCGCTGTTGGTCAGCTTCTCGAGCGGTGTCGTCTCGTTCAATTTGTCTTCCATCGATTTGTTCTTTGGTTACGCCCTGCTTCTCTACGAGCTTGCGTGCTGCGCTCTCGTAGTCGGGCTGTTCGTTGTCACTGGTCTCAGTCTTCGCGCTCTTCTGCGTTTGGTCCGCCTTGAACGTTTGGTACAGGGCCTTCTCCGGGTACCAGTTTACGGCCTGAAGGTCGGCGATAGTAATGTCGATACCATTCTCGTCCTTCAATTTCTGCTGTAGCTCGGAGAAAACCTCGTTGATGAACCTCCGTTTTGCTGGCGTCGGAGCCTCGACCTCAGCCTCGAGGAGCTTAGCCAAGTTGTTGGACGCCTTACGGAACTCATCGAGCTTGGGGTTGGACTTCAGTACCTCCCGCTTCTTTATGTCCACGCTGGCCTTCTGCACCTTCTGTGCCAGCTCGGCATCGCTCAGGTTTTCGAACGCCCCAATGAGGCCCTCTACCTTAGCGTTGTTGCGCTGAAGCAAAGCCTTTCGTGTCCGAGCCAATCGCTTTGTGGCGGTGTCGACTTTCTTCTGGTCGAAGTCGAGCAGTGTGCCGGTGAGACGACCGTACTGCCGCATGAACCAACGGTCCATAGTGAGCTGGTCGAAGACTCCGTAAAGGTTCATAAAGAACCCGTTGCCAATCTTCGGTCCGAAGACGGCAGCACCATATACCTCTTCGTTGACTCCGAAGCCAGAGACGAGGTTCTTCTTCTTGCCTGCTGAGTCACGGTACGAGAGGCTACCCACCTTATGCTTGGTAGTCAGGAACTGAGTGAGCTCCGCCATAGACATAACGCCAAGGGCTTCGTTGGCGAACTTCAGGTTGGACAGGATACCACCCACTTGGTTTCCGATAGAGCGGGACTCATCAAACCTCCCGTTCTCCTTGTAGTACTTGTACTGGCGGTTGGCCTCGACGAAGTTGTCGTACACCTTGTTACCGTTGGAGGTAATCGCCAATCCAATCTTGAACGCCGACGCAGCATCGGGGTCCGTAGCCAGCTCGGGATGGAGCAGGGACATAAGAGACATGGCGCCCGTGATGCGGGAGTCGTACCAACCCAACGCATCGGGGTATGCAGCGATGGCGTTCAGCGTCTCGTTCATGTACGCATCGACCAAGTACTCCTTGAGGTTCTCGTTTAGCTCACTGCTGTCGGTGATGCCATAGCGGGCTTCGAGCTCTGGGAGAACGAGTTGGTTGAACCGCTCTTGCAGGGCACGCTTGAACTCAATCTTATTGTCGAACGTAGCCTCCTCGGCAAACTCTACAGACTTTCCGATGCTAGTCTCCAAGTCATCCACCCGCTGCTCGGCGGCGCGAGGGGTACTGGGGGTAGGGTCCAGCATTTGCATGGACTCCAACTCATCCATCTCCTCCCTGAGGACACTAGCAAACTCAAGGAGGTCGTCGAAGTCTTCTATGAGCAGCTCATCGGAAACGGGAGCGTCATAAATCTCTGCCAGCGCCCTTTCGACCTGCTCTTCTGTAAGCTCTCCGAAGCTCAATTCGAAAGGTCCCATTCCCAAAACTTCTTCTATCTCGCTCTTCTGTGTCGGGCTAAGCAAATCTTCGAGCGCCTCGAAAGAATTGTATGTAAGCTTCTCTGCCAACTCTATGTCTGCCTTCTTCTTTTCAATTAGATTAAGCTGCCTGTTCCGGAACCTTGCATCCTCTCTGGTCTCCTCATCAAAGACTCCCGGCTCGGCTCCCGGCTCACGGGTCATAGCTGTGTCACCCTCAGTGTCTCGGGTAAATCCAAACTTAGAGTAGAAGTCCACGAGTCGCTCAGCCACAGCGTCGGCCTCGTTGCCTTGCATGTCGCGCTCATACCACGTGAGTGGGTACGCCATCAGTCGGGCCGTAGTATTCGTCTCGTCTAGTGCAGCAGTGAAGTCGGTCATGAACCTCGAACCAATACGCCTGCCCTTAGCCTGAGTTGCTTCCAGAAGCTCAAGTTCAACATCGTTAGCACCCGACTCTCTAATGCTGAATCGAGCTAGAATCTCTGGCCCTTTAGGCGTGTCGTAACCAAAGTAAAAGCCACCTCCGATAGGTGAGAACCAAAGCCGCACATCAGGGCGATTAGCCAGAGCGAGATGTACGTCACGCAAATCAGAGAATCCACCGGCGAAGTACTCTTCAAGTGCTTTTGGAGTAGCGTCTTGAAACGCTTTCTGCTCTGCGGCCTTAACCACAGCGAGGCCGTCACGATTGAACTTCGGCTTACCCTCATCGATACGAGTCACCTTCTGCTCGGCAGCGCGTATCTTCTTCTCTATTTCAGCTTTACGCCGGGTCTCGAGTTCCTTCAGCTCCTTCTCAACCTCTTTGAGACGAGCGTTCTCTGCTTCCGTGCGCGTCGCCCCGTCCGTGGTCCTCATGATTTCACGGAACTCGGAACGAACCTCATCCTCTCGGGCTTTGATGGCCTCGAGCTCGGACTCTGGTGCAGCCTCGACAACGGCTTCCGTAACGCGGCTCGTTGAGCGAGCCAGCTCTTGGAACTCACTGACCTGCTTGCCCTTAATGGCCTTACCCCGAGATACCTTGCCAGCCAAGGTCTCAAGGAGAGAGAGGATTTGTTCGTCCCGCTTGGTGAGGTCTGGCGTCAGCGTAAGGTCGATACCAATCAAATTCGAAAGCCGCTCAAGGAATCGTGCGATAGCAGTCTTACCCTTGCGGTCCAGCGTTGGGTATGCAGCAGCGAGCTCACCGAAGAACTCAGCTACGTACTCCTCGTCGACGCGGTTTTCTTTATAGTCACGAGCGAACTTGTCAAGCTTGGTGCCCAGCTCAGAGTCGGCAGGGATAACCTTCTTGAGCGTAGTAACGAAGTCGCCCATCAGGGCTTGCACCTCGCTCTTGTCAACGCTGTTACGCAGCGCAGCATGGAAAGCCTCGTGGGCTACGGTAGTGTTTTTAGCACGACCCGTATGGACATGAATCTCCTTGCTCTCGAAACCATAGAACGCACGGCCCGTACCCTTCAGTCCCAATCCCTTGGCGGCCTCAACAAAGCTGGCATCGTCGGCATGGAGTACAATCTTTACCTCCGGGAAGGCGGCCCTCAAAGCCTTAGCGGCCTTACGCGCCTGCTTACCCACTGCCTTACCCCTGTCGGTAAGCTTGCCGATAACGCTTACGCCCTCCTGCTCCTGCGTACTAGGGTCAGCAACGAGCTTGTCCAACTCGCTGAGGTCTTTCTCCACCCGCTTCAGTAGGCTGGAGTTCGTTTCCGCAAACTGCTGCTCAAGGTCGGTGAGTTTCTCGCCCCTCGCCTTCTTAGCTGCAATGGGGGCAAGCAGGTTTTCTATTTCGTCTTCGTCGAGCTTCCCTTCCGATTGCTCATTGATGACTTCTTGGGTGATTTCCCGTACCTCTTCGTCCACTTCCGAGCCAAATCCGGTTCGTTTGCCCACAGGTACCTCCGTTGTTTCTCGCTTTGAAATGGCATCTCTTTTTGCTTTTAGTTCGGCAGAAACCGCTGGGTCGTTGTATACCAATGCCTTGCGCAACTGCCTTGGTGTGGCCTCCTGAAGTTTGTTGAGGAAGTCCTGACGGCTGACGTTCTTTCCGTTGAACTTGTATGCCCCGGCTTTGTCGTACTCGGTGCGTAGACCAATGCCCTCAAGGTTCACCTGCTCATCGGGCAACGATTGATTCTCAGCTATATATGCAATCTCATCGTTGATTTCAGAGATTCGTTTTCCAAAAATCAGTTTTGCATTACGTCCGCGAGAGTCTAAGTTTTCTTTAGCCTCAAGGAGCTGCATTAATCTTCCAACTACCTTTCCTTTTGTCCCCGGCCTGCTATCTGGGTTGCGCCCAAGTAATTCGTTAGCGTCACGACGAAGACCTGTGTTTCTTCTGATAACGGCGGCCTGCTCAGGAGTAATCTGACCAAGCTTCTCCATCTTATTAGCCCAGTTCATGATGCGCTGGCCGGAAACATTTTCTGCGCTAAGCACCATAGGGTCCATAAGCTTGATGGCTAAATCGAAATTTGATTCCTGAAGCTTCTGCTTAGCATACCCGACAGCACCAAAGGCAGTACCCATAGAAACGCCCATACCGACAGCACCGATGGCCTCAGCCATAATCTCACGGAAGTTGGCTGTAGAACCAGTGTATTCCCCGGTGGTTTGAATAGCCATGTATTCGCCGAGGGCTTCCGTAGCAGGCTCTGCAATAAGACCCGTGCCTGCACCGCGCAAGACCCGCTCACCAGTACTAGCTAGACTTGCCGACCTACCTACAGCCGCTCCGATAAAGAAGTTAGAGAGCAAACCCATAGAGGCAATGGGTATACCACGCTCCAGTCCCCGCTGAGTAGCATCGGCCCAAAGCTTCTCGTCGTTCAATGCTTTGAGCGCAGAGTTTGGGTCCGACCAGTCGTAACCCATGCGCTCACCCACCTCAAGCGTAGCGTTACCCATCTCCAAAGCCAGCTCAGAGATAGGCATACCTATCATGAACGCGCTCTCTAGGGCGGTTGCACCGACGGCCCCTAGCGTGCCTATAATACTACCGCCGGGACCAGCGGTAGCGCCGCCGTATATCGCGCCGCCGACAGCGGCTACGGGCAAAACCTTAGCCCAAATAGGCAGTAGCTGACCCAAAGACTCCGCCGTAATAGCGGCGGTATACATACCGGGGTTGCTGGCGATAGAAGCCAAGTATGAGTCGGTGGTGCCAGTCATATTGGCACGGGACACAAGCCTCCCACGGCGTGGGTCTTGGCTGTCCATAATCTCCGATACCTCACGCATAGCCTGCTCCTCAGCACCCTCGTCACCAATGACGTTGTAATACCCCATCTGCATAAGGAGAAGCTTGGACATAGCTTCGCCACGCTTCCACCCGTTGTCCCATGCTACACTGACCTCTTCCCACCCATCGACATACTCTTGGGTAATACCCTTGTCGTACTGCTTATCGTAGTACGTTTGAGCCCGCTCATAGCCTAGGGCCGCAGCCTGACGCTGTGACGCGGCTTGGTTGTAGTCGTCATACAGACCAATCATACCCCGCAATTCCTCTTCCGTCTTAGGCTCGTAGGTAGCGAGGTCTTCGAGGCGGACGCCGAAGTTTTTAATGGACTCTACCTGCAACTGGTTCTGACGAGTCTTAGCGTCGGCATTGATTTCGGCAGCCTCGGTACTTAGCTGCTCGAACCTCTCGCCCAAAGCCACGTCGCGGTCCTCCTTCAGCCGCAACAGGACGTTGTCCTCATCGAACTGAGACTCCAGCATAGAGAGCTCCGCCTCCTTCTCGTCACGCATGGTCTCGATGTCGTCGCGGACCATATTGCCATCGATGAAATACTTCTGGTATGACGCGGGGATAAGACCCTCTTCATACCGAGCACCGGGAACGGGAAGGTCCTCGATAAACTTGTACTCGTCACGTCGTTCAGTGAGCTCGTTTAAGAACGCCATGTCAGCGTCGTAGTCGCGCCCCATCTCCTTGTGCCTCTTCTGAAACTCGAGGTCCATAGGTGCTACGTCCTTCCAAGCCCCGGCAGCAAAAGCCTTGGCTTTCTCGTCGGTATCGAACTCAAAGACCTCGCCCCTCTTAAACGCTTCGTCTTGAGCTTCAATACCAAAGTCCAACTCCATCCAATCGTTGGGGTTGGTCGAGGTTGTTCCGGCAGGGTCCTTCGGAAACAGGGTGGGGTAGGCAATGAACTTACCATCGACTTCTGCCGACGCCATCTTCACCGTAGAGACACCGCTGGAATCTATGCGCGGGACGGGACGCATCTGGTCTACCTTGAGGGCCTTCTCCACAAAGCTTGTGTCGGTCTCGCCTACATACGTTGCGTTTTCACGCAGCAACGCATCTATCTTTTCAGCTTCAGAGGGCTTGATATTGCCATCCTCATCCAACTCTAATCGGACCTCGATGGGCTTACCTCCCGCACCCTTCGGGACCGTGGCCTTGACGACCTTGGACCCGGAACGGGTCATAGCGGCAGGGACTTTCTCTTCCGAAAACTGAAGGCCATAGGGGCCGTACACCTTCCGGAGCTGTTGGAGCGCGTCAGTTACGCTGCCTTCAGGTATAGTTACCGGAGGTAGCCCCGCTGTGATACGCTGCGCCTCCTCCTGCCTTTGGATAAGTTGGGATGCGGCTATGTTAGCCTCTCGGGTATCGATAGCAGTTGTCGCAGAGTCGCGCTTGGCTATCTCGGCTGGGCTGTTGTAACCCTCCTGAGGAACTTCTCGAGAATCAACTACACGTCCACCACCTGCTGCTCCAAACGCCGACATGCGCTCGGCCTCGAGGTCCCTACTCGCAAGTCGTTGCTCCGATGAACCAGCGTCCGAAACAGATTCCGTAACGACGGGCTCGTCTTTTTTTTTTACGTTGTCAATGAATTCGTCAAGGGACAAATTTTCGACGAGCTCAGGGTCGGAGTCAGCCAAAAGGGAATACGCCTTAGCAGCGTACTCAGGGCTTTGAAGGTTCTCAAAAAAATCCTCGACACTTACATTCTCAGGAAATGCTGGGTCATACTTGGAAAGAACATCATACGCCGTCGCGGAGTAGTCTCCGGGTATAACACGAGTGGGGTCTTGAGCCATTAAATAAATATAGTTCGTTATCTATTGTAGAGACTGCTCGCCGCTCCGGTGGTACCCGTATTTGTTGATTCGTCCTTCTCAGGCGTTCCTTTAACACCGAACTGCTCCCTCATCTCATCACCAAACTTCGCCCCGTTATAGTCCTCAAACTTAGGTACGTTGGAGAACCTCGTGAGAGCGTCCTCAACAGTCAGCTGCTCCCTGTTTTTAATTAAGCCGGGCAGCATAGTCATCAGGTCCGCCAAGGCGTTGATGCCAGCTTGGTTGTTGGGGATGAAGAGAGATTTCGGAGTTATGCCCGGGATGTGGAACCTGATGGTTTCCTGCTCGTTGTAACCCAAAGCACTTGCAACCTCCTGACTCGCACTTTCAGTAATCTGAGTGATGCCAGAGGCGTCTACACCCATGGCTCCCAGCGCAGCTTTTGCTGCCGCCGTTGTCGCGGCTGCCTCACTCTCTGCATTACCGGGCTTTGAGTTCTCTTGGAAATAGACGGGAGCGGACGCTGCACTTTTACCCGTGCCTACCGTAGCCTGCTCATAGGGGATGACATCGACCACCTCTTCAGCAAAGGCTCGTCCGGTAGCCTGAACATCTGTGGTCATCGGACCAAAAGCCGGGCCACCCTCGCGTTGGGGGTTTTGCAACGACCTAACTAAATTCTCTGCCGCCGCTGGGTCTTCGTAGAAGAAGTTACCCTGAGAAACCCATTGCTCTGCGTTTGGACTGTCAGCATACTTCCGCTCAACAGTAGTCTCTTTGCCTTGCGCGTCACGCAATGTCAACACCACCCTGTCATTGCGGGTCAGCGGGTCTACACCCACGATAGTCTGTCTAGAACCATACTCGTCCTCAAACTTCAACCCCTGCAAGGCGCGGGCAGATGTAGTCTTTTGCTCCGGAGAGATGGCAAACGCCAAGTTCATCCAGTGGCCCGCAGCGTTAACGGTCTGCTCCCTCGCATCGATTGCCTTCCTCTGTGCGTCGGTAAGCCCTGTGTCGCCACCGTCGGTCGGCTCCTTCATAGGGGTCTCAATCACGCCAAGCCTACGCTCGAAGTCGGTGTTGAGCCAGTCTCGGGCGACACCCTTCTGTTCCTCGGCCTGCTTAATAAGTGCTGACCGCTGCGTGTCGTCAAGGTCGGCGCTGAAAATCATGTCGAGGTCGGCCTCGGTCATGTTGCTGAGGTCGAGACCATACAAAGGCACGCGGTATCCTGCGCTAGGCTGGCGGGGGTCGAGGACAAACAACACGTCGTTCTCACCCACCTTAGTAGCGTCGGTAACCACGTTGTATCCACCCAAATCTTCTGTCAAGATGGAGCTTACATGGAGGCCGTCAGCCAGCTCGGCGTCGAGGAGGTTGTCTTTAGCCAGATTCCAAGCCCTGAGCTGAGACTCACGGGTCTTGACGTCGCCAGACATGATGACCCGCTTGTCCGCTGCAAGCCTAGCTACCTGCTTGTCCAACGCCGTACCAACGTCGTACTTGTCGTACTGCATGTTGATGTACGCCCGCATCTGCGGGATGGTGATTGTCTCGCCGGTATCGTTTTTGGCGATACTAATCATCCCGTTGGTAGGGTTGACGATGCCTTGGGTATTGGTGAAGTTGGCGTATCCCTCGGCCAGCTCCATCATAGCCAACTCAGCCTGCTGAGAATCATCATTCTTGAACCGCTCCATCTTGATGGCGTAGTTGTCAGAGTAGTCCTTAGCAAGGCCGGTCATGCGCTCCGTACCCTGCGTCATATTCGCCATAATGGTATTGTAGTCGCGGACCTTCAGGTCACCAGACTTGAGGCGGCGGTTGGCATCTAACAGGTACTCTGACGACTGGTCAGCGAAATTGGAATACCAAGCGTTGACGCCTTCGTTCTCGCCCATCGGGGCGTTGATGATAGAATCGGTAAGCTCGTCGGTAGCCTTCTGGATATCGGCACGCTTTTTATCGCGGTCGGTAGCGACTTGATTTATTTGGTCCGTCCACTTCTTGCTGACGTCAGCCCAGTTGACCTGCGATGTAGCATCGCGTTCTGCATACTTGTAATATGTCATTGTACAAATCCTCCAGTAATGCTCGGGTCTTGAATAATCCTCAACCTCAAAGCCTCAAGCTGCTGGGGTGATAGTTGACCGCCAGTACCTATGCGACTACCTATAGTGTCTACACCGCCAACGCTGCTAAAATCGGTGTCAAAAACAGACTGACCTAAGCTACGTTGCGAGGCATCATATGCTTCCATTGCTTCTAGGTATGGGGCCCGTTGCCGACGAGTCAACATATCTTTGTTAGCACCCATAGAACGTGGATTCAGAGCGTCGCCACCGCCACCGCCATACAGTGGGGCTCCTTCGTATATCGTAGACGCCGCCTGAGTGAGCCCTTCGAATCCTTGTTGGATAGCCTGTGCCCGCAACATCTCTGCGTTACGAGCCGCAAGTTGCGCTCCCGCAGCCTCCTCAAGACTAAGTCCCATACCTAAATCTTTCAGCCTTCCCTCTTCAGCAACGACGGCGCGATTGATGTCACCCATCTCCTGACCCATAGCTGCTCGAATTTTGCCCTGACCAGCTAATTGGCCCATAAAGACTCGGCCCGCCGTAGCTGCTGCCCCGCGCTCGTCACCCTCGACACCAGCTTGCAAAGCCTGAGTTCCAGCCACCAGCGTTGCTTCCCGAGCAAGCTCATACGGCTCCTTCTGGATGGACAGTCCCTCCATAACATTTACTCCTAGGCGATTCTTAGCTTCGGCCATAGCTTTCTTGGCTTCACGCTCTGCTGCCTGCATCCTCTTCTTCTGCTTATTTGCCTGACTAAAGGAGGAGATAGAGCCGGCTGTCGCTGCGGTGGCGCCAACAATCATAGCGCCGGTTTGGATGGCTGCAATTAAACCTGACATAATTTCTTTTGGATTACGGCCTCCGGCAACTCCCGGAAGTCCATGGTATAAACTTCTTTCTCTGCCTCCTCGACGCTCTCCGCATCGGTGCGATAGACGCACGTCCACGTCACGTCCTCATGGATATACGCCACGCGCTGCGTACCCACCTCAGTGTGTACCACCATAGGCGCCTTGACTCTCTTGACCTCGCCTGTATCCATCAACAAAGACATGTCGCCGGACATAAAGAAAGACGGGTGGTTCTGCTTGTGGATGAAGCTCACCACGAGCATACCCGCTGGCATAAATACCTCTCGCGTATACAGACCGTTCTCAAGGTGGTGGGT
>Ga0208660_1000644_pt1 | contig 14052 bp, 11 predicted proteins | sample DEB08_DNA_13_FD_184527 | JGI IMG/M metagenome (GOLD analysis project Ga0208660, IMG submission 184527) | Aqueous microbial communities from the Delaware River and Bay under freshwater to marine salinity gradient to study organic matter... | ecosystem: Environmental > Aquatic > Marine > Coastal ... | reverse complement strand
GGCAATTAAGGGTGCCGTCGTCGCCTCAAATGCCTCGCGGGTTACAACGCCGCCCGGTCCGGCCGCCGCGCTGATCACATGTGTGATCGCCCACCCGTAGTCTCGGCCCGTGTCCAACAGTCCAGCCAGTTCCGTGTTCTTATCGCCGCGTGCTGCAATCGCCTGATCACCATTCAAAAAGAACCGATCCCGAAAAGACTGCAGAGTTGTCGGGACGATATTGAATGTGTTTGTCTCGTGGGCGATTTCGGCGCTCAGAATTTTAAAGCTCACAGCGATGGCCCCCAAAAACTGGTTTCAATCAAGAAAAATAGGTCGACAGCAGCGCGCGTTCTCTCGGCACAAATCGCTTTAGGTTGTGTCATCAACATGACCTGTGAACTTGCTATAAAGCAATGCAACCTTGTTCATACGCTGTTCTATGTCCGGGCCTAGCTCCATAAAGACGCCATTCACCAGAAGATTAGCGAGGCTCGCCATCTGCGCGGTGGATTCCCAAAAAAGATTGAACGAAGTTGGTACGACAAAAACCTCGTCGGCGACCGTATGCCCCCATTCACAATAGGGATCGGTGATAAGCGTCACAGGAATGCCCGCCGCCTTGGCTTCGCTGGCAAGCAACTTTGCATGGCGTGAATAGCGGCGCGCCTCAAAAATGACCAAGGCAGTGTCTGCGTTTTCTGCGGTCAACACGTCAGCAAAGTTTCCGCTGGAAAGATCAAGAAGCTGCACTTTGTCGCGCAGGTATTGCAACTGATGGACAAATATCTGCGCAAGGCCCCTCTCGGTTTGAAAGCCTACTACGAAAACAGACTTCGCATGCGCAAGCCGCTTTACAACCTTGTCCCAGTCGGGTGAATCAGCTGTTTCATAGACCGCGACAAGAGCGGCCATCTCGAGTTCAAGTCCACGGCTAAGCTGGTCTTCGCCTGCTTTCGTGCGCTCTTGCAAGTCGCGCAATCGATCCCCGATAAGCCAAGGTTGATCGCCCATATCGTTGCGCAAATTTGACTTGAGGTCTTTAAAGCTCGCATAGCCAATCGCGCGGCAAAAGCGCCCGACCGTCGGCTCGCTCACCTTGACCTTCGTTGCCAGGCTTGCTGCCGTTTCAAACGGAAGGTTACCCATTTCAGCAATCATATAGGCCGCCAACGCACGTTCTGCTTTTGAAGCAGATGACGTGGCATCAATCAGACGTTCACGAAGTGGTTTAGTCAAAAGTAAACTCCTTCGCCGACCTGACATAATCGACGAAACATCGACGATAAAGGTCCGTTTGCAGGTCTTTGCGCAGGTATGGGGCAAAGACCTGCACTAAATGATCCTACCGGGTGATCGTTGCAAAGCTGGATCAGACGACTGAACCAACCGCGCCGGCGAGAGCGCCTGTGCAAAACGAGCATTATTTGGTGTTGTTGCCTGCGTGCATATTTCAGCTGTCAGCATAGCCAAAGCCGGGGCCATCATGATGCCGAACCCGCCCTGCCCGGCCAACCAGAAGAATCCTCCGACATTTGCATCAAATCCTACGACAGGAGCCTCATCGGCGACGAAGCTTCGCAATCCAGCCCAACTGTGTTCAATCTTTTCGACTTTGATCGTCGTCTCTTGTTCGATCCAATCAGCAAATACTGCGATTTCCATGTCATCAGCCCAAGCATCATGAGGATCTGTCGGCGTCGCGTCACCAGGAGATGCCATCAGTTTGCCCGCGTCTGGCTTCATATATGCACCCGTTCCGGCAAAATCGACGGCGGGCAGTGCCGCACATTGGACGCCCTCGGGCGCATTGATGATGATTGCGGTCCGGCGCATTGGAACAAGTCCGATAGGCTCCGCACCGGCCATTGCGCCAACTTGATCGGCCCAAGCACCTGCAGCATTGATAATCTGCGCCGCTGAGAATGTGTCTTTGGCGGTCTGAACGCTCCAGACATCCGACTGCCGCGACAACGCCTTTACGGTTTGCTTTGTGAGGACGGTTGCGCCGCGTGCTTTCGCCCCTTTGAGGTAAGATAGATGAACATTGGCGACATCGATGTCAGTAACATTCGCCTCGAACGCAGCATAGCCGACACGATCTTGTCGTAAGAAAGGGACCATTTCACATGCGTCTTTGGGATCGATCAGACTTATTTCTTCGCCAGGTTCCGACATGGATAGTAGTTCGGCTAGTCCGCCTTCGTGGTCGGGTGGAGCGATGGTCAATGATCCTCTTGGTGTCAACAATGGCGTGTCGCAAAACCCAGCAGGTGGCGACCGAAAGAACGGCGCACTGGCTGCATTCACCTGACGCACGATCGGGCTGCCATAATTGCGCGTGAATAATGCAGCCGACCGACCAGTCGCGTGATACCCTGTCGTGCTTTCGGCCTCCAGCAAGAGCACGGAGCCATGCGCCGCAAGCTCAAAAGCGGCAGATGCACCCGCCACTCCGCCGCCAACTATAAGGAAATCATAGATCACTGAGGCTACCCTTTGTGGGCACTGGGCCCCGACAATTGCATAGTTTCTCTACAGAGCGCCCATTCATCAGGCATTGCAAGAAAAACATAATATGTTGACTCTCTGAAAGTTATATTACTTACTTTGCCCATCTGCTGGGAAATCTCCATGCCAAAAATCAAACTGCTAGCCCCACGACACGGCGAAACTTACGATGCTAAGGCTGCGATGCGTCATTGTTGCGTAAATGCAAAATGAGCATGGGCAACTCTTATTTTGGCCTACAGCGTATGGCGCTGTGCCCCCCGGCGACAACTTATATAGGACAGTTATGCACGACAAATGGCGCACCGACGCGGCACGTCACAAAATACTTAGAACGACAAGCTAAGCTCAAGATTACGGGCGACGATTTTGGAACCGAACAAAGCCGCAAGGCTAGGCGATCCAGAAATTTCGGACACGTAGCGAATATCCAACAAGGAGACGACGAATGAAAAAAATACTCTTATCCAGTGCGGCACTGACTGCCATGGCAAGTGCGGCAATGGCTGCTTGCCCGGCCGTCACCGTATCGGACCCCATGGGCGTTGCAGCAGGCGCATTCCCCCAGCAGTACGAGCTGGCAGAATTCCAAGGCCTTGCTGATTGCACAATGGAGATGACACAAAACCCCGGCATTGCGGCAATGAACGCACGCATTCGCGGCAACCCTGAATTGCCCGCTTTGGCGGATCGCCTCCCAGCGGAGCCATTGGTTGTTGCCCCATACGACATGATCGGCAGCTACGGCGGTATCTTCAATGCGCTGTCCAACGCGACAGAGTCCGGAACGTCGGACTTTATGTCCGTGCGTCACGTCAATCTGGTTCGTTATTCCGATGATTTGACCACTATCGTTCCAAACGTTGCCAAAAGCTGGTCGTGGAACGATGATTTCACGCAGCTAACATTCGTTCTGCGCGAAGGCCACAAATGGTCCGATGGTCAACCATTCGGTGCAGAAGACGTCGAGTTCTGGTATGAAAACCTGCAACTCGACACCAACGTAATCGAAAGCCCGAAGGACTATGTACTGGCTGGCGGTGAACCGATGACCGTTGACGTACTTGACCCGCTGACAGTGCGTTTCAACATGCCATCGCCCAAGCCTGGTTTCCTTGCCCACTTTGCAAACCACTACGCGCAAGGTTTTCAGCCCAAGCACTTCCTTGGTCAGTACCACCCAGACATCAACCCTGATGCCGACGCGCTGGCCCAATCGCTTGGGTTTGAAAACGGCTATGACCTTGTCAAAGCCTATTATGGCAGCTCTGACTGGATGGACACGCCAACACCTATGTTGGCCCACCCCGACAAAGTTGCAGGCCTGCCGCTAGACGCAGCACCTACACTTGAAAGCCACATTGTCATTTCGGAAAACACCGAAGGACGTCAATTTGTTGCCAACCCGTATTTCTACATGGTCGATACTGCGGGCAACCAGCTTCCTTATATCAACGAGATGGACGAGATCTTTGTTGGCGAAAGCGAAGTCCGTCTGTTGAAGCTTGTAAACGGCGAAGTTGACTATAAGGCGCAGGCCTTGCAGGTCGACTATGTTCCGCTGTTGCTGGAAAATCAGGAAAGCGGTGGCTTTATTGTCGATCTCAAGCCAGAGATCACGATGCCAACGATTGCGTTTAACGTGACCTCTGAGGACCCTGAAAAGCGCAAAGTCTTCGGTGATCTGGCGTTCCGTCAAGCGATGTCAGTGGCAATCAACCGTGACGAAATCAACGAAGTTGCTTTGTTTGGCCTAGGCCGTCCGCAGCAGTATGTTGGCTTTTCTCCGACACCTGATTTTGTGACACCGGAGTGGGAACAGCATTTCGCACAGTTCGACCCCGAAATGGCCAAGTCGTTGTTGGACGGCATGGGTGTTGTTGATACTGACGGCGATGGTATGCGCGAATTGCCAAATGGCGACGCACTGACACTGAACCTACAGGTTGCCACGCAAGGTATCTCGATCAAGATCGTTGAACTTGTCGGACAGAACTGGCGTGATGTTGGTATCAACAACACCGTCAAAGAAGTCACGACAGACGAATATCGTTCATCACAGTCGTCAAACCAACTTGATGTTACGTTGTTCGAGAAAAGCGTGCCTTTGGCCGTTGTTCTTGGAAACGCGGAAATCTTTATTCCGCCTTTCGACAACTATTTCAACATGCGCACCGCAATGCTTTGGGGTGAATACGTTGAATCCGATGGTGCTGCCGGTGTTGAACCACCTGCGTATGTCATGGAAATGATGGAAGATGTGAAAGCATTTCAGGCGACCCCTGTTGGGACACCTGAATCCGATGCACTGGGTCTGAAACTGGTCGAGAACATGACCGGCAACCTTCTCTTTATCGGTACGGTCAAAGGGCAGCAGCCAATTTACCGCAATGCTGACCTGAAGAACTTCACAGATTTCAGAACGGCATCATATGCCTACTACCGGACATACCCTTACCGTCCGTCGCAGTGGTTCCTTGACGAATAAGGCTACACGCACTGACTGAGATTGTTGCGGGCCGCGCACTTGGCCCGCAACACCAAAGCGCACCAAGAGAGGGCGCACACTCTACCGGGACACAGAAAACAGATGGTTCAGTTTCTTCGATTTGCCACGATACGCGCGGCCCTTGCGTTTTTCACACTCTGCCTTGTCTCATTTATTGTATTCTCATTGATGGAACTGGTTCCCGGCGATTGCGCCGAGAGGTACCTCGCCTTCAAGAACTCTCAGGGCGCACAGATCTCTATCGCCGACATCGAAGCTGAACGCGTTCGGCTGGGTCTGGACCGCCCCTACCTAGAGCGCTGGACAAGCTGGATATTCAACGCCTTCCAAGGCGAATTTGGTGATAGCTGCATTCTGCGCCTGAACATAAATCAGCTACTGGGCCAAAAAGTATGGCTGAGCATCGGCATCTGCCTTGGCTCGTTGTTCTTGGCCTACCTCATTGCAGTTCCTGTTGGCATCATCGCCGCGACATCGCGCAACCCTTACCTGAACAACGGCCTGCGCATCGTCAGCTATCTGGGATTGGCACTGCCGAACTTCCTGCTGGCATTGATGATTATGCTCTTTTCGACCGTCTTTTTCGGGGACAGTTTAACAGGTCTCTTTTCGCCGGAATATCGAGACGCGCCATGGGATTGGCCCAAGATCAAAGATTTTCTTGGACACGTCTGGCTACCCGTCTTCATTCTTGGTTGGTCGGCGACAGCGTTTGCCATCCAAACCGTTCGTGCGTTGATGTCAGATGAAATCAGCAAACTTTATGTCACGGCAGCGGCGGCGCGCGGTGTATCCGGGCGCAGGTTGCTGATGCGATACCCTGCACGCCATGCGCTTAGCCCGATCATTAACTCGCTTGGCTTTGATCTTAACCGGATCTTTAACGAACTGCCCATTGTCGCGCTGATCCTGACATTGACCGAAGCGGGGTCGCTGCTAATCGAGGCATTGGCCCGTTCAAATGATCAGCAGCTTGCGGGCGCAATCATCTTCTTCCTGACGGGCAGCATCATCGCCATTAACTTCATCACCGATATCGCGCTGGCCATTGTCGATCCGCGCATTCGTCGCAGCATATTGGGATAACTGACATGACCGAAACCAATATCTACGACGCCTCAGTCGATCAAAACGCCAAGGATGCTTATTTTACAGCATCCCAAAGCCAACTGATCTGGACACGGTTCAAGAAACAAAAGGCGGCCATGTTTGGCGCTTGGGTGCTGGTCATCTTGATCCTTTCAGGTCTGTTTGCGCCTTTTCTCACGCCTTACGATCCAACCATATCGGGACGCGACAAAGACTATATGAACGGTGCGCCAACGATCCCGCAGTTTTGCGATGACAACGGTTGTTCGCTCCGCCCTTTTATTTATGGCGTTGAACGCACGCGCTCGATCGAGACGAACTTCCGGTGGGTCACAGAGGTCAACACCGATGATCGCAAATACGTTCAGTTCTTTGTTCAGGGATCAACCTACACGCTGGCTGGTATCAGCTTTTCAACTCATTTGTTCGGTTTGGACGAAGGTTTTATCCATCTATTCGGGACAGACTCGACCGGAAAAGACATCTTTTCGCGGACCTTTCACGCGATCAACACGTCGCTTGCTGTCGGTACAATCGGTGTCTTTATCGCCTTCGTTCTAGCGCTGATTATAGGCGGAATTTCTGGATACTATGGAGGCTGGATAGACTCTGTCATCCAGATGGTGACTGATGCCGTCCGAACGATCCCGGCGATCCCCTTATTCATGGCTTTGGCTGCGTTTATCCCCGACACCTGGAGCGCGGAGGAGAGGTTTTTCTTTATCTCGATAATTCTAGGGTTCATCGGCTGGCCGACCCTAGCGAGGCGTGTGCGCACGCATTTGCTAACCGAGCGCAATCAGGAATACGTACTCGCGGCCCAGCTTTGCGGCGCATCGTCCGGCCACGTAATCCGCAAGCATCTGCTGCCCAGTTTTACCAGCTACATCATCGTCGACCTGGTGATCTCGTTTCCTTATATGGTGCTTTCTGAAACAGCGCTCAGCTTCATCGGCCTTGGCCTAAAAGATCCCGTCAATTCGCTAGGTGTGATGTTGCAGAACGTGACCAGCGCCGATGTCTTGTTGAATTATCAATGGTATTTCATCCCGGTGATTTTCTTCATCGTCCTTGTCATGGCATTTGTGTTTGTGGGTGACGGGCTGCGCGACGCCGCTGATCCGTATGGAGATACAAAGAAATGAGCCGCTTGATCGACGTCGAAAACCTGACCCTGCAATTCGATACCGATGAAGGCCGCATTACAGCCGTCGACGACGTGTCTTTCAGCCTTGAGGCCGGAGAGGTCATGGGACTAGTCGGCGAAAGCGGGTCCGGCAAATCGGTGACTGCCAAATCGTTGATGAAGCTGAACCCGCGCAATGCGATCTATGGCGAAAACACCAAGATCACCTTGCACCTTGAAGACGGCCCTGTTGACGTGATGTCGCTGCAAAACGACCGCGAGATGAAGATCGTGCGCGGCGGCTCAATCTCGCTCATCTTTCAAGAACCTATGGCCAGCTTTGCCCCTGCGATTTCCATTGGTGACCAGATGGTCGAGCAGTTGTTGATTCACACCAACTTTTCCAAAGCGCAAGCCAAAGAGGTCTCGATTGAGATGCTGGACCGCGTTGGAATATCGGACCCAAGTACGCGGTTCGGCCAATATGCGTTCGAGTTATCGGGCGGGATGCGCCAGCGCGCGATGATCGCGATGGCGCTGTCAACTAAGCCCAAGTTACTGATTGCAGACGAACCCACAACAGCGCTGGATGTGACTATTCAGGCGCAGGTTATCGACCTGATGAAGGACTTGGTCTCCGAGTTCGGCATGGGGATTATCTTTATCACCCACGACCTAGGCGTCATCGCCCAGACCGCCGACAAGGTCGCTGTCATGTATCTGGGACGGCTGGTCGAACAAGGCACTGTGCGCGACGTCATTCGCAGGCCAGCGCACCCTTACACCCGTGGATTGATTGCGGCCCTGCCAACGCTCGACGACATTGATGCGCCACTAACGCCGATCCCCGGAGATATTCCATCGCCGTTAGAGCGGCCACCCGGATGCGTCTATAACACCCGTTGCCAAGAGGTCGTGGGGTCGCGTTGTTCGACCCAAGTACCCGCATTCTATCAAGTTCAACCCGACCATGCGGCCGCGTGCCATATTTATGATCCCGAAGGCGGCACAGAATGACCCCAAAGCCCCTGATCCTAGCCCAAAATCTGTCGGTGCATTATGCATTGCGCGGCAGTATTATTGGCCCAGCCCCGTTTGTGCGTGCGGTTGACAATGTGAGCCTCGAAATCGCCCCCGGCAGCTTTTTTGGCCTTGTTGGTGAATCCGGTTCCGGCAAAACCACCCTTGGACGCGCGATGCTACGTGCCGCTCCGATCAGCAAGGGCGATGTTCTTTTTGATGACGGCGAAGTCGCCTATTCGCTTAAGAACCTCGGCAAGAAAGAACTGAAAGAATACCGCAAACGCGCGCAGCTAATTTTTCAAGACCCCTATGCCGCGCTTAGCCCACGGATGACTGTTCGCGATATCATTGCAGAGCCACTAGAGGTCATGGGCCTGACAAAATCGCGTGCCGAGACAGACGAGCGTGTCCGCGAGATTGCCGGCAAATGCCGCTTGAATGTCGAACACCTGCGGCGGTTCCCGCATGCGTTCAGTGGCGGCCAGCGGCAGCGTATCTCGATCGCGCGTGCATTGGTATCGGGACCGAAATTCATTGTAGCGGACGAAAGTGTTGCCGCACTTGATGTGTCGATCCAAGCGGATGTACTTAATCTGCTGAAGGCCATTCAGCAAGAAATGGGCCTGACATTCTTGTTCATCAGCCACGACTTGAGCGTCGTTGCACATGTCTGCGACCATGTTGCTGTGATGTATCTGGGGCGACTGGTCGAAACGGCCCCGACGCGCACCTTGTTTTCGACGCCGCGCCACCCCTATACGCAGGCGCTGCTATCAGCGATCCCGTCGCTTGATCCTGACGACCGTGGCAAGGCACAAAAACTTGAAGGGGAAATCCCTTCGCCGACCAATCCTCCGCCGGGGTGCAAGTTCCAGACACGATGCCCGATGGCCATTGATCGCTGCCGTGTTGAAGAACCCGTTCTTGAAACCGCCGGACCAGAGCATAATGTGGCTTGCCATCGCTGGAAAGAACTCGCCAACTAGAGACGGCGTGATGATAAAAAAGAGTGGCCTATGAAACTGACCTTTGAAGACTTGAAAACCCAAGTTGCCGCAGGCGACATCGACACTGTTCTTGTCTGCCTTGTGGACATGCAGGGCCGCCTGATGGGCAAGCGGTTCCATGCGGGCCATTTCATCGCGGATGCGTGGAAAGAAACCCACTGCTGCAACTATCTGCTGGCCACCGATCTGGAAATGGCTACACCCTCTGGCTATGCCGCAACCAGTTGGGAAAGCGGTTATGGCGACTATGTTATGCAGCCCGATCTAGACACGTTGCGCCCGGTGCCTTGGCTGGAAGGTACAGTCATGGTGCTTTGCGACGTCCTTGACCACCGCACCCATAAAGAAGTGCCCCATTCCCCGCGCGCGGTCCTCAAAAAGCAGATCAAACGGCTAACAGAGATGGGATACGACGCCATGATGGCGACCGAGTTAGAGTTCTTCTTGTTCGAGAAAAGCTTTGACCAAATCCGCAAGGAAAAGTTCCGCGACCTTGAACCGATCAGCGGCTACAACGAAGACTATCACATCCTGCAAACCACTAAAGAAGAACACGTGATGCGCCCGCTGCGTAATCATCTTTGGAACGCAGGAATCCCTGTTGAAAACACCAAAGGCGAAGCGGAAGCGGGCCAAGAAGAACTGAACATCAAGTACGCCGCAGCGCTTGATACCGCCGACCATCACACGATCGCCAAACATGCCACCAAAGAAATCGCTTGGCAGCAAGGTCATGCCGTTACCTTCTTACCAAAGTGGCACCATGATAGGGTTGGCAGTTCTTCGCATGTTCATCAATCGCTCTGGAAAGACGGCAAGCCCGCGTTCTTTGATCCCGATGACACCTTAGGCATGTCCCCTCTGATGAAGACCTATATGGCGGGTTTGCTAAAGTATGCGCCTGATTTCATGTATTTTCTGGCCCCTTATATCAACAGCTACAAGCGTTTTCAGAAAGGCACTTTTGCGCCGACGCGGACCATTTGGTCCGTCGATAACCGCACCGCCGGTTTTCGTCTTTGCGCGGAAGGCACAAAGTCTGTGCGCGTCGAATGTCGTGTTGGCGGGTCTGACCTGAACCCCTATTTGGCAATGGCAGTACAGATCGCTGCCGGGATCGCGGGCATCGAAGAAAACCTAACGCTTGATCCTCCGACCTCGGGTGATGCCTACGAAGGTAATACTGGCATGATCCCGCAGACCTTGCGCGATGCCCATACGACCTTGCGCGGATCAGCAATGTTGCGGGCCGCATTGGGCGATGATGTCGTCGACCACTATGCCCGCGCAGCAGAGTGGGAAATCGAAGAATTTGACCGCGTTGTCACCGACTACGAGATTGCCCGCGGATTTGAGAGAGCCTGAGAAAAATTGGTACACACACTGAAATGCGTTTCCCCAATCGACGGGTCGGTATTCGCTGAGCGCGACACGCTATCGTTTGATGCAGCGTTGGGTCTGGCCCAAGCTGCGCGCACTGCACAAACCGCATGGGCCGCGCGTCCTTTGCAGGACCGTATCAACCTTGTGATGGCAGGTGTTGCTGCTGTGGGTGCTATGAACGATGAAATCGTGCCCGAACTCGCGCAGATGATGGGGCGGCCCACGCGCTACGGCGGTGAATTTGGTGGTTTCAATGAACGCGCCAGCCATATGGCCGAGATCGCGCAGACTGCTTTGGCCGATATCGCAGTCGGTGAAGACGCGAGTTTCAAACGCTACATCAAACGTGTTCCGCATGGTGTGGTATTTGTCGTCGCACCTTGGAACTATCCCTATATGACTGCGATCAATACTGTTGCACCTGCCTTGATTGCAGGAAACACCGTTGTCTTAAAGCACGCTACACAGACCTTGCTTGTCGGGGAAAGGATGGCAAAGGCTTTCCACTCAGCGGGTATACCGACAGACGTGTTTCAGAACATTTTTCTGGATCACGACACAACGTCCGACCTGATCGCCCACCGTGCTTTTGACTTCGTCAACTTTACGGGCTCTGTTGGCGGAGGCAAAGCAATGGAACGCGCCGCTGCAGGCACGTTTACCGGTATCGGCCTTGAGTTGGGCGGCAAAGACCCCGGATATGTCATGGACGATGCGGATCTGGACGCCGCCGTTGAAACACTCATCGACGGTGCGATGTTCAATTCCGGCCAATGCTGTTGCGGGATTGAACGCATCTATGTGCATGAAGGCTTGTTTGACAGGTTTGTTGAAAAAGCTGTGGCCATCGTGAACGGCTACAAACTGGGCGATCCGATGGACCCAGAAACGACAATCGGTCCAATGGCCAATGTCCGTTTCGCGTCAGAGGTCCGTGCGCAGATTGCAGAGGCACTAGCTGATGGTGCCACCGCGCATATCAATACAATGCCATCCGATGACGGGGCCGCGTATCTGACGCCCCAAATCCTCACAAACGTGACCCATGACATGCGGGTCATGCGACACGAAAGCTTTGGTCCGGTTGTTGGCATCATGTCTGTTCGTGACGACGACGAAGCGATCCAGTTGATGAATGATAGCAATTTCGGCCTGACCGCCAGTCTTTGGACCCGCGATCTGGATCGCGCCATGCGTGTCGGGGATGCGATTGAAACCGGAACTGTTTTTATGAATCGCGCCGATTATCTTGACCCCGGCCTGTGTTGGACAGGCTGCAAGGATACCGGTCGCGGCGGTGGCCTGTCAGTCATCGGCTATCACAATCTAACCCGCCCTAAATCATACCATCTGAAAAAAGTGATAACATGAGCCTTACAGGAAATTGGTCCTACCCGACCGCTATGAAATTCGGTGCAGGCCGGATCAAAGAACTGCCACAAGCGTGTTCCGCCGCAGGGATCAAGAACCCGTTGCTGGTGACAGACAGAGGACTCGCTACCTTGCCCGTGACCCAGTCGACGCTGGATATTCTGGAGGCTGCCGGACTGGGACGTGCGATGTTCAGCGAGGTCGATCCAAACCCGAACGAACTGAATTTGGACGCTGGCGTTGCCGCGTATATTGCTGGCGGACATGACGGGGTAATCGCCTTCGGCGGTGGCTCGGGATTGGACCTTGGCAAGATGGTGGCATTTATGGCGTGCCAAACGCGACCTGTCTGGGATTATGAAGATATCGACGATTGGTGGACGCGCGCGGATGCAGCGGCCATCGCGCCAATTGTGGCGGTGCCCACGACAGCCGGAACCGGATCAGAGGTGGGTCGCGCCAGCGTCATTACCAACTCCAAAACGCATATCAAGAAAATCATCTTCCACCCCAAAGTGCTGCCAACGGTCGTCATCTGCGATCCAGAGCTCACCATGAGCATGCCAAAGGTCATCACTGCTGGAACCGGACTTGATGCATTTGCACATTGTGTCGAGGCGTTCAGCAGTCCGCACTACCACCCGATGAGCCAAGGGATCGCGCTTGAAGGCATGCGATTGGTCATAGACTATCTGCCACGCGCCTATGCCGACGGTACCGATTTGGAAGCACGCGCAAACATGATGAGCGCCGCGGCTATGGGGGCGACGGCATTCCAAAAGGGTCTGGGGGCAATCCATGCGCTCAGTCATCCGATTGGTGCAGTTTATAACACTCATCACGGCACTACGAATGCCGTTTGCATGCCAGCAGTTCTGGAGTTCAATGCAGCCGAAATTAAAGATCGCTTTGATATGGCGGCGCCCTATCTTGGCATTGCTGGCGGTTTCAACGGGTTCCGTGACTTCGTACAAGAGCTGAATGACAGCCTTAAGATACCGCGTCGCCTGTCAGAAATGGGCGTCGGCGACGACCGGATAGACGAGCTGAGCGCCATGGCCCTAAACGACCCGTCATGCGGCGGAAATCCAGTTGTACTGACAGTGGATAACTTGGCTGGTTTGTTTAGGGCAGTTATTTAGAACCTGTCGCTTAGGCTGTCCGAGACCAAGGCGACCAGCCAGCGGAGGTCATCGTCAACAGTGCGACACTCAGACTGAATGTTGCGGATCGCATCGAGGGGAAGCGGTTCCCTTCCCTCAACTCCTGCATTCCTGTCGTAGTAAACCCGTGTGAAGAGGTTGCTGATGTCGAGACCGATCTCACTGGCCGAGAAGTTGACGACAGTTCGAACAGTGCCAAAGATGCGGGTGATGCTGCTACCAGCAAGCCCTCGTTTGATCAGACCATCACGGAAGGCGTTTGCATCAGCTTTTGTATAGGCGGTGATGTCCTTGTCACCACAGACATCCATGACGTACCCGCAGGAGCGCTCAGCGGCCCTATGGAAGGTGATTGGACGCCCCTGCCCTTTGAGGCGCAGATAGATGCCGACCGCCTCAGAGAGCTTCAGTAAGCCTCCAGCTACGCCTTCGGGAACGACAGGCAGACCAGACTGAGATTGTGCTTGGGTGCGAAGGAGATGTTTTCCCGGCAGATCAACGTCACGAATGCGTAGGTGATACCAATGCTCATCCAGCGTCTGTGCAGCCCTCTGCGCTCGTGAAGTCGCAATTAGTTTAGACCTAGTGCGCAGCGAATACATGATCCTGCTGGCGTTATAGTGGTGTGAAAGGTCTCTCGGGACCCGTCGTGAGAAGTAGAAGATGCCCTGTTTTACAAATGTGAAGGGGGCAGTTTTGGTCTCCAGCATGGTCTACGCTCCAGTATTCATTAGCGAAAACTGAAGGGAAACAATGGCTTAACTCAATGTGTGGTGCCCGCGGCCGGACTCGAACCGGCACGGCCTTGCGGCCAAGAGATTTTAAGTCTCCGATGTCTACCATTCCACCACGCGGGCACGGTCGTATTCCTATGCGCCCTGTGGCCGGTGG
>Ga0208660_1000643_pt1 | contig 14055 bp, 15 predicted proteins | sample DEB08_DNA_13_FD_184527 | JGI IMG/M metagenome (GOLD analysis project Ga0208660, IMG submission 184527) | Aqueous microbial communities from the Delaware River and Bay under freshwater to marine salinity gradient to study organic matter... | ecosystem: Environmental > Aquatic > Marine > Coastal ... | reverse complement strand
TAGGCGTTTTAGTATGGATTTTTTTAATTCAGTTTCGAAAGGAGGGTTACTCACTATTATATCAACGCTATCTGGAATTTCACAATTCAAAATATTCCAACTGGTATCCCCTACAACTTTATAACCTAATTCTGTTAATATTTCCATAGACTTAGAATTAGTAGCGTTAAGCATACAGGCTTCCCAAATGACCTTATCTTTCGGTATTAAATGCTCAATTTTTTTCCAAACCCATTTAGGCGTGTAATAGTCGTCATATACAGCAAACATTGGGCTGTCTTTGAAATTTGCCATTATATAATATAATATATATATAAATGAATATTGGACATAGACAAGATCAAAACGGAAATTTTTATTGGTATAAGAATGACAATTTTCTTATTGAAAATCCTACAAATTCAAATTCAAGTAATGTTGCTTATCAAGTTGATTCAATTTCATATCAAGGTATAATATACTTTACTGAAGAACAGACAAATCGTGAGAATTCAATACTAAATTTTCAAAGAGAATTCAATAGATTTGTTGTTAGATTCAATGATATAATACGCCATAGGGACGAGATTTATCCAAGGTCACTACCGAATAATTTAGGTAAGGAATTAGATGAAATTGGCGACGAAATAGGTGTTGATTTTAGCAGACCATTACATCTCATGGAGCAAATGCCTCGTGACGTAGCAGAGGAAATATATGATGCTAACAACTAATTAAGTATCTATATTTATTGTTACTGGATTACGCCGGGTATTGTTACTGGATTACGTCGGGTATTATTATTATTACCTAAGGATCCATTAATCCTGTTAAATTCTAACATTTCTGCTTGTGATAAAGATTGGAATCGTGCTAATAATTCATTATATCTGTTTGTCTCGTCATTAACTGCGTTAACAAAATTTGTATAATTAACAGCAATTATTTCTTGTTGTTTTTGTTCAGCAGTTGCTCGTGTGTCTGTTGCTATCATTATTGATCCATCAGGATTTACAATAGACTTGTATATAGTAGATTTTAAAAAATATTTTTTGTTTATGGGATCATATTTTATAGGCATATTTATAATAACGAAACATTATTTAACATAACCAAAAGGGTATGTTCTATAACCTACAATCTCTCTTTTGCTGTAACAGAAAGAAGCAGATTTGACTTGGTCTTCAGTATAAATACAACCCATCTTTTTGTCCTTTTTGAAATTCATATTAACAGTATCAAGTGACTTTATAGTTCCATCCAAAAGTTCTTTAATACTATCAAAAGTTATTTTGTTACCATTTTCATAGTTCAAAGTAAAACCCTTAAATTTAGTCTTTGTTTTACCGTCATATTTATATGAGTAAGATTTTGGACCAATCGAAACGAATTCTGTTATTGGTTCTCCTTCCGTCTCACAGGTCCATTCACCTAGATATTTACCGTCAGGTATATTATAGAGATTTTTATTGTATTCATAAATGATACTATCAGTATCAAAATAAATGACTCTCTCATTTAATTTCTCCAATTCTTTGTAAAGTCTTAAACGAGCATTGCTTGTAGTAAATCCAGCGACAGCAACGGAAGTAGTTGGTAGACTCGTATTTTCTTCTTCTAAATTCTGATATTCAACGAACATTGAATTGTTATCAAGTATTTTTTCACTTTTGAGGTTGATTCTACCGTCTATGTGAGATTTAAACAGTTTAAACCATTCATGAGCGGAAGTAACATATTTATTGACAGACATATCACATTTTTGACCAAATTTACCCCATAACGAATTTAGTTGAATTTTCATGAGGGCTCTCATACCAGGATTTTTCTTTAGTTTATTAACATCAATGTGAAAACCAAATCTTCTTTCATGTTCATCGATAAATTCATCAAGTTCTTTATCTTCTAAATAAGAACCAGTAGCTTCTACTTTACCTTGCAATAGGTTAGCAACATAACTTTTGAAAATATTATTGGACTTTTCAAATAGCAAAGCTTTATGAACTTTTGTAATCTTATAGCCTTTCTCAATGGCTTTTTTCAATTCAATTGTAGTAAATACAGCTTTTGTTTTATTCATCAAATCAAATATTAACTTACCATCTTTTTTTTCAGGCAATACAGGTATGTATAAATCCTTTGGACAAGTAACATCACATTCTACATAACCAAAATCCTTATCAAAATCAACTACGTCACTCCAACCAATAATATCACTTGGTAAATCATCATAAAATTGCACAGTAGGATACAACGATTGAATATCTTGATATTTGCCGTAAATACCATTTTTCACACTTTCCTTGTCCCATTTTTTGTATAATTGAATAGCATTTGTTCTACCTCCATAAAATCCCCTTTTACAGAAATCATATTCATCTTTGTGCAGTATAGGTATTTTACTATCTTTCAAATGATTAGTTCTAAACACTTTCATGCAATATGAAGCAATAGTAGGACAACGCAATGGATCAAGACCTTCGTTGAATTCCATAGCATTTTGTTGATAGACTTCCAATGATTTTTTTAGAATGCTCACATCACTTTTGCAATATTCGATTAGTTCTTTTCTAAAATCATATAAGGAATCTTGTTTATGGTACCATTTGAAGAATTCCTTACGTTTATTAGTAGTTATTTTTTTACCCTCTATTTTGATGTCAAATTCTTTAACAGACATTCTATCAGGTTCAAAATAAGACACATCAGGTATTTTACCAACGTAATTTTGATTAGCAGGTATGTTAAATTTGTAAGGAAAGAAACCTTTTTTAAACTGATTAGTATCTAATCCAAACATGTCAGGCATACTTTCCAAATTAGTCCCTATGTGATTCAAACTATCAATGAACGCTATTGTATTGATTTTCATTGACATGATCTTATCACCAGCTAACACTATTTGTCTTGGTCTTTCTCCAGTTTTTTTAATGATGTATTGATGGATTAACCAAGTATCGTATGCTTTACCATTATGAGCTATGAATGTAGAATTCTTTTGTTCTAACAACCAATCGACAAGAGTTTCTAAATTATCAAAATCATAAGATTCATCACTGTATAACTTTTGACCATTCGCAAAATTGCACACATGTTTGTATTTTACAAACATACACTCTAAATCAAAAGCATAGAATGAATGATCTTTGTAATCTGGTTTTTTCAAAGATGTAATGTAACATCTATGGTCTTTATCAACATAAGCATCACAATTTTTGCAATAAACTTCGTCACATTTGTGTTCTTTCATTCTCTCTTTATCAATCCATTTTTTACATCCATAACATTTCCATTTACTTCCGTCACAATATGGTTTTTTTGTTTTTACACCTGTCATACAAGATTGATGAGCAACTAAACATTCTTTGCTGGGACAAGCAAGATTACAAGTTTGACAGTTAATCCACTGAGGATTAATGAAATGTTCATCTAATTTTTCTTTTGATTCAAATGTTGCTTTACAGCAAGAACAAGCAATGTCAATACATTTATGCGTATCGTAAAACTTTTTGTTCATTCTTTTCAGACATTTGTCACACCATTTGTAATTACCATCTTTATTAACAAAACTGTTAATATTATTTATAAGATGATAATGCTTATTGATGAAATCGTAATACAAATAGATAGGCTTTTCACAATCAATACAACCGTTCATTGTAGAGTATAACACTTGCAAAGTCTTACTCATAATAACAACTTTTCTATCAGTGAATTTGTCAAAATCAAAGAATGTCATCATTGAGTCACAATCTAATTTTTTACACATATCATTGAGTTTTGGTGTGATATCTTTCAATTGTTTAGCATTAGTGTATTTATATCTTTGTTTATCGTTCATCATAGCGAGAACCAAACAACGTTGACCACATTTGTTATCATCGTTTTTGATTTGAACAAATCCCTTACGACCAACAAGAAATGGATCTAATTGTTCAGTATTACCACCTTTCGTTTTTTTTCTCGTTTGAATTATAACGTTTGAAACAGAGCTTTCACCATACAAGTCACGAATTTGTTCAATAACATGTATCAAATCATCTTCGTTTAGATGAATTTTTAATTTTGTAGAAAATGACTTTGTGCTATCACCTTCTGATCTAACGTTTAAAATAACACGATTATAATCATTTGGATTAATCAACAACAATATTCTTTTAATCATTGCAGAAATATCAAAATTTTTTAAATCATAATATCTATCTATGGTGTTCATGTCATTATTATTATCGACTTGTGATTGAATCATCTTAAAACTTTTAAATTTCCTATAAGCCTGTTTGATCTTATCAACAGCTTTTGTTTTTTTCTTTTTAGTTGCTTCAAAAATTCCCTTGTATTCTTTTTTTAGAATTTTTTGTTTAGTAGCAGATTTCTTGTATATTTTAGATTTATTAACAAATCTGTTTGTTTTTTCGTTATACACAAATTTCAAATGGTTGGTATCTTTAACTTTACCAGATCGGTATAGTGTCTTAAACGCTTTTGTGTAATTACCAGAAGAATCATAAATTTCTTTGTAATAACCCTTATTATTTACTTTAAATTTGGTATTATTATTGTTGTAATCCATATTATTAATATTACTGGATATATTTACGTCACTCATTTTAATATATATATAGAAAATAATCTTTAAGTAGTTTATATAAAAAAATAATCATTTTTTAATTTTAGTTTATTGGTAATGATCACCTTTTCTTTTATAAGGCAAATCTTTTTTAAAATATTCTCGTAGTTCATCAACAATTCTATTGGATACAGAAACATTACCATTCTCATATCGTTTTATAGCACTTAGCATTTTTTTCCTATGTCTGTAATCATCGTTTTCACTGTAATATTTCCTAGCATTATGAGACAATAACTCTCTGTTAGATTCTAAGTATTTACGCATTGCTCGTTGTTGAGCAGTCATAACCTTATCTGTGTTTTCTTGTAACTGTTTCACATTCATTTGCATATTAACTATTTGATCTTCAAGTGTCATCTTTATTATATATATATATATATATTTTTCTTTAAATAAATTTATGTTATTCAATTATGTTATTCAAAATTCACTGTATGATTTATGGGTTTATTTACGTCACTTCGTAGCTCATCATTTTTTTTCACGTTATATTTCTGTAATGCGTAATCACTTCTCTCTTTCATTTTTTCCTTATTAGGCTTTATGTATTTGTAATAATGTAACAAGTTTTTCAATCTCTTATTTTCGGGCGTTTTATATTCCATTAATATAATGAAATATCAAATTTTTGTTAGCAAGAACCTAAATAAGAAATACTATGCTCTTTTAGAGGATGGTAAAAAGGTTCATTTCGGTGATAATCGTTATCAACAATACAAAGACAAAACAACAATAAAGAAATATAAACATTTGGATCATAATGATGAGAAAAGAAAAAAAGCCTATTATGCAAGACATGGTGAAGCAACACTTTACAGTGCTAAATGGTTCAGTCATAAATATCTCTGGTGAAATTCTTTTATAATCTTTTCATATTCTGGATGATAATGCAATTTTTTTTTGCCTGAAATTGAATCGGTAGTCATCCAAACTAATCTTGTTCCTAATCTATCACTGCTTCGTTTGGGTTCATAACCATCCTTAACATCTATATTTTCTATGACATGAAACAAATCATTGGGATTCATTTTAAATATTTCCTTTCCTCTATCAGTTACTTTGCGCCCGGCTTTGGTCAAATGCCGTTTTAAAGCATTTTCAACTAACGCAACAATTTTTTGACCTGATTGATTGTCTTGTCTTTTGGGATAACTCTTAACGAATAAAACTTTAACGCCAGATTGTTTATATATGTTAATTTGATTACTACTCATGTTTGTGTAACTTTTCAGTCTGTCATAAGCATGTCCTTCAGTTTTACCGATCTTGAAATTAACACCGTCTATGTTATTTCTTGTTCTTTTTTGCACAACAAAATTATCTTCATTTAGATTAGTTTGAACCACATACAAGATGTCTTTGTCAGCTATTTGATGTTTGTAAGCTCTTAAAAAATCATTCATTTGAATACCATTAGCGTCTTTAAAAATAACGCTCATATTTTGTTTCTTAAATTTTGAGCAGATTTAAAATTAGGCTCTGCATCTTCATAAACACTATTTGAGTCATCTAATACATTTCTATCACAAGACAAGCACGGTGTTTTAATGGTCGTGCATCTTGATTTTAAAAAACATTTACTAAAAGCACCTATAATTGAAACAACACTACCAAATATTAGACCATACAAAGTAATTTTGTAATTTGCTTCTGTTGAATCCATTTTTATATTATAATGTTATATTAAAATGAGAACCGAACCTGTTGGTATTAAATTTCAAGACCTTGGTAATCCAGCATTCAGCATCCCTACACCTGATCATCATATAAGTCTATGTAATATATGTTTGTGTGTAGCTAAAAAACAGTCTGGTAAAACTTATTTTTTGAGTAATTTGTTGTATCAATTGCAAGAGGCTAATTCAATACATAGAATATTCATTTTGAGTGATACATTCAATTCAAATAAAAAGATGATGGAAAATCTTAATATAAGACCAGAAGATGTTATAAGTCCTAACGATGAAAATGCTATCAATTATATTATTGATGAAATTAACAATGAGAGAGATTTAATTTTAGAATACAGAGAAAAATTAAAAATATATGATGAATTAAAAAAATTATATAAATATCCATCTAAATTACCTGGGGAATTACATCATTTATTTCAAGAATACATCGACACCGTTAAAATGAATTTTGTTAAACCAGAACATTGGAACAATGGTAAAAAGCCAAGTATTGCATTGATGTGTGATGATATTCAAAGCACTTCTCTCATTGGGTCAAAAGCCTTTAAGAATTTATGCATTAAATGCAGACATGTGGGTTCATTTGAAGACGGTGAGCCTCCTATTGGCTGTAGTATATTTATTGCAGTTCAAAACTACACAGCAAGTGGAAATGAAGGGATCCCAAAAAGTTGCAGAGGAAATATTAATACTTGTGCAATTTGGCGCACCGGTAATATGAAAGAATTGGACTTATGGGCAACAGAAATGTCTGGTGTTATTCCAAAGCAGAGATTACTTGATGCTTACAATCATGTCATGGATAAAGACCCCGATAATAGACACAACTTTTTATTTGTAGATTTAACTCCCAAAAAATGTCATCCAAGTCCATTTAGGATGAATTATACTGATTGGATTTTAGAATGAAATATATGATGAAAATATTTTTTTTCTTGTGTAGAATATAAATGACAGAAGAAACCACTGAAGAAGTCTCAAAAAATACTGAAGAGCCTACAGAAGAAAAAAACGAAGAAATACACGAAGAAATACCAAAAGTTAAAAGTAAAAAAATACGCAGTGAGAAGCAAAAAGAAGCTTTAAAATTAGCGAGGGAAAAGGCATTCATAGTTAGGAAAGAAAAAGAGGAAGCAAAAAAGAAAGCAAAACAAGTTTCAAATGAAGTCAGTCCTGCAAGTGACGCAGAGCCACGAAGTGACAGCATAAATGACGCAGAGCCAACAAGTGAAAGCACAAGTGACGCAGAGCCACGAAGTGAGAGCACAAGTGAGCCAGAGACCCCTAAGCCTGAACCAGAGATACCAAGTGAACCTAAACCTAACTTGAAACTATTTTCAAAAATACCACCAATTTTGTTTCAAAACAACAGGCTAACATATCAAATTTAAATAAATGTTTATATTAAAATAATGTCATTGATATACCGCTATCTACATCTTGACTCGTCTCATCGCAATCCACATGAGAAAACTTCACAAATGCAGGTGCATTTAAATAGTCACACTATTAAGAACTGTAATCGTGTAGGTGTAATGAAAGCATCCATAACCAACACAGGTCATAATGTTCATTCAAATCATGATCAGATTACTTTCGCTGTTTATATTAAAGGCAGTCCTGTTGTTTTTATCAATATAACCTTAGATCACAAATATTACACAATTTTAGAAATTGTAAATGAAATTAACAGAAAAATAAGTTTATTTACAGATGCTTCATCCACGACACTTCAATCGGGTGTAAGAAATTTGGTTTTTACTGTTGAAAATAATAAAATTGAAATATCGGTCTCTACAGTAAGCGGAGCTGTTGTATTTTATACTCCAATCGTTGATTCTATAGGAAACCCTAACACATTATGGTATGATCTCGGTTTTAGTGAAGTAACTCAAGTTATTCCTGGAATTACATATGAACAAACTATATTACCCACTCTAGTTCAATCATTAACTCCAGAGACTAGTGTATTTGTCAAACAAAATAATCAAAGCCAACAAGCAACAATAACATCAAAAACTAATTATACTTCAATTAAATTAAAAGGAGAACGTGTTGTAAAAATAGAAAATACTAAAGGATTTTATTTAGCATCCAGATCTTTAACATCAGGTGGTAATGTTTTTAAATCCAAAGTAAATAGTGATGGTATTGCTCAAGTTGATTATAATGACAATCTGTTGTTTATTCCAAATGTTGCTAATAGGGATGAATATAATCATTTTGAAGTCAATATGGTAGAATGGCATGAACTACACGGTGATATTCAAAATTTTGATATAGAATTAAGAAATCATCAAAACCAAGTTTTTTCTGTTGATAATATAACAGACTCGTCACATGGATCTGCTATCCCTCCATATACAGTAACTCTTATTTTTGAATGTGTAAACGATAATCCTTATCAACCAACACACACGCCCTCGTATCAAGCAGAGTCTTGGTTTGAAGCACATAGACAATCTTAAATGAAAATAATATCTTATTTATATTAAAACAATGTCCTCAGTGGCTCTTCCCTCGCAATTGGTATCCCCTCCAAGAATCTCAGGTGACGATCGTCTCAAAAGTGAAAATGTCGTTCTTTACCCCGCAAACGCTTCGGGCGCAACGTCTTTTTCTTACACAAATAATTCTCGCATAGTGTTCAATATACCATCGTATCCCAAAAGTTTTGTCAATCCGTCAAGATCTTATTTATCTTTTACCATCAAAAAAACTGGAACAAGCGCATCCTCTACAAGAATTTGTAATAACTGTCCTTTTATTAGCCGTTTTACTCTCAAAGCAGGTTCGCAGTTGATTGAAGATATTCAGGATTATGCAACCCTTGAAAAAGCAATGTCTCTGTTTGAAGGTGTTGATTTCACAGAAACTCGTTCGCATGTTAATGGAGATTTTAGTGACCTTACTAGAAAACTTGACGATACAAAACTTTCTGACACAATAACTCGTTTTACTACGGATCAAGAAACCGGGAAAACATACACTAAACCACTGCTTTCGGGTGTTATTGGTAAAGGGCAAGAATACTATCTACCAGTAGGATTATTTCAAGCCAGTAGTTCTCATGCTTTACAAATGGAGATTCATTTAGCACCTGATGATCAAGTGGTTCAATCATTAACTGGTGATACATCTACTGCATCTTATACTATTTCAAATGTCGGTCTGCATCTTGAAGTTGTTCAACTCCCTGAAAGAGCCATCGGTGCTTTCAACGAAGCCGTGATGTCTGGCGGTATGGTTTCAATTCCATTCAAAACCTCTCGTGTATTTAGACAGTATGTTCCTACCACTCAGACTAGCATTGATATGAATATAGTTGAATCTGCTAAAAACGTTGAAAATGCCATTTTAGTCATTAGAGACCAAAGTAGTTTAACAGGTCACTACGCATCAACAGATTTTAAACATACCAATGATAACTTAGAGTTTTTGGGAGGATCAGAAACTAATACAGTTGTTTCTCAAATTTCATGGAGATACGGCACTCAACAATATCCTCCATCGCCTATAGAAAATATTGGTGGAACTCTACCAATAATTCTTAACAATTTATCCTCTATGGATATGCTCAATAAGGCTGTTCGTATGACAACTATTGATACAGATGCTCATCCAATATACGACACTAACTCTTTTGCTATTGTTCAAGGCTTCAAAACTTCTGCTGATAACATAGAAAACGGTCTTAACGCCGCTGCTAGTGGAGCTCCTCTTGAATTGAAACTAAGATTTAGTGAAAATACAAACAACTTAGCACTATTTTGCTTTGTCAATTCATCTTATTCTCTCAATGTTAAAGCTGGTGGAAATGTTACCATGGTTGATGGACGTGTCGTTTAAAATTTATAACTATATATTAAAACATGGTTCAAACAGCGTATAACCCAGATCACGGTTTAGGCTCGTGGAGTCATATTACACCAGGCGAAACTCAAGAATTAAAACAAACTTCTGCAAGTATGGAAGCACCTAAATTACCAGGGCATACTATTCATCGCAGAAATATAACTGATATAAACCTGCAAGAGCGTCCTGAAACTTTAGAAATGATAACTAAACCAGATCAATTTATTGACACCGATAATTTAAGGTTTATTCCTATGGAATCAGCAAATACTGTTATTATTTCCAAACTTTACTAACTAATTTTTTTATTAACATATTTCAAATGATTACATATCACAAGGATGATCGTCGTAGAGATGAAGAAAGAAGTTTAAATGATACAAGACGTGAGGTAATCAAACTTATTCAATCTGCAAACGAACATGTAAAACGTGTAAAAACTGATCTTGGTGTAGAAGTTATTAGAGATGCTGAAGAAATGCACAAATATGCCAGATTAGAAGATATGACTTATTCCCTCACTCTTGACAAAAATCAAGATGTTTCTAATGATATTCAAAAAAAAGGTGCCGAATATATTAAAGATTTTGAACATTTCAAACCTGTAACTAAATTTAAAGACAACCTTTCTATTCTTTGGGAAAACACTAAAACAAGTGAAATAGTTTATGCGATACGTGGAAGCGATGCTCAATTCTTTGATAAAGAAAGAATTATTAATAAATTTGATGCAAAAGATGTAGAAGGAATGAAAGAAGAGTTAAATCGTGTAAAAAATATTTATGATTGGTGGATTAATGCAAAAACAGTAGTGGGTAAAGCGAGCGAAGATCCAGAATATACAAAGCTTTACAAAAAGTTGATACGAATACAAGAAGAATATGGTGTAAAACCTATTATAGTAGGACATTCTAAAGCTGGTCGTCAGGCAACTTGGTTAGGTGAAGCTACAAATAATCATAAAGTATTTCGTTACGATGCTGCTGATAGTCCGTTTGTCAATCATACAATATTTGAAACAGAAGGGCAAATTAAATCATACAGAACACCCTATGCTATCGTTTCAACTGGTGAGCCTTTTAAAAATTACAATCATATAGAGACGATAACAGTTCAACCAAGACCAGGATATGATTCATCACTTGTTGATAGACACGACATCAAAAATTTTTATGCTGACGGTGGATTGGATACCGAACGTGTTACACCTTTGAGAAGTCGTTTAGGGGCTATGTCTGGTGTAGGTGAATTAGTTGGTGGTGTAGGCATAGGAATTGGTCTTAATGAATTAACAATTCCAAAAGACGAATTAGAAAATCCAAAAAGTCAATTTTATGCTACGACAGATGCACTTAAATACGCCATACCAGAAGCGAGTCCAGGTGATGCTGTTGTAGATTTAGTATTTTTGAATCAAAGAGATCGTGATAGTTTTTTTCATGAAGTAAGACACAATCTTGGTATGGATAATTTTAACGATAAAATAATGAAAACTCCTTGGTATAAAGAACATCCACCGCCTCACAATCCTGATGACGATAGCTTTTTGACAAAACTTTTAGATACCCATCAATTGGATAACAATTTTGTAAGAAAAAATAAATACATAAATTATGAAACAGAAAAATATTATTGGTCTATAGAGGCAATCAATAAATATAAATATACACCCGAACAAGTCAATAAGGAATTGAACGATTCTCAATATGTTAGCAGAGACTCTTTTGGTACCATAATTTTTAATGTAAATTCTAAGTATTCAAATTTAAAATGGACAAATCCATCAACTGGATTATCAAAAATAGGATCTAAAACACTCAATCAAAAAGAAATGATGAGAAGAGCACATAATGTTGAAGAAATAAATATTTGATAAATTAAATGACAAGTGTCTATAATAAAAAAAATAAACCAAAAACGACAAGTATATATAAATTGAACAAAGTCATACCTACTTTAATAGACATATCTAATACTCTAGAATCTAATCTGACATATGTAACTAAAGGTAATCGTATTCATTTTGAATTGATTATTAAATTAAAATCTAACAGTGTGATTGGTGTTGATTCCTCTTTAGATGTTGAGGTTAATATTTCCAAAATAAATGGTTCTGTTGTTTTTGAAAAATCAAATTTGTTACCCGTTTTAGATCAACAAAGGATAAAGTTAACTTTCAACAATTCAAACACAATTCATTATTTAATTGCTAATTATATTTATAAATAAAAAAAACTTTATAATATAAATGGGAAGCACTTCAATATATGCTGATCCACCTTTGAATACATCAGAGTTAAATGCTACTGATGTCAATATAAATAACAAATTAACTTTCTTTGAATCATCTACTGGCTTGACTAAATCTACAATCAAAGAAGAAAATGGTTTAAATCTCAATGACAAAATTGTTATTAAAGCTGATGGTGAGATAAATATAGATGGTCATTTAAAATCAAGTGGGACGACATTTTCAATCTCTACAGATACTTTAATTTTTCGTGATTCATCATTGACTGAAATTGGTAGTATTGATAAAGATGGAAAAATTACTGGTTTAACTTTTACAGATGTTACCGCAGTTCAAGGTCCTGCTGGGAAAGATGGTATAGATGGTTTAGACGGTAACGATGGTTTAAACGGCACAAATGGTTTAAACGGTGCTCAAGGCAATCAAGGTAATCCTGGTGAAAAAGGTGATCCTGGTGAAAGTATTAAAGGAGATCCTGGTGAAAGTATTAAAGGAGATCCTGGTGAAAAGGGTGATCCTGGTGAAAAAGGTGATCCTGGTGAAAAAGGTGATCCTGGTGAAAGTATTAAAGGAGATCCTGGTGAAAAAGGAGATCCTGGTGATAAGGGTGATCCTGGTGAAAGTATTAAAGGAGATCCTGGTGAAAAAGGTGATATTGGACCGTCTGGGGGAGAAAAAGGAGATGCTGGTGAAAAGGGAGATCCTGGTGAAAAGGGTGATCCTGGTGAAAAAGGTGATCCTGGTGAAAAAGGTGATCCTGGTGAAAGTATTAAAGGAGATCCTGGAGAAAGTAAAATTGTTGTTGAGTATAGATTTCCTGATGAGGCTGATACTTCTTTAATTACATCGGGTGAATTTACCATTGATAGAATGCCTACTTCATTAGTAACAGGAGTTAATGCAATCAGCGCTAATACTACTTATTCAAAGACATATCTAAACACTGAATTTGCTAAAAAGATAGATAAACCTGATGACTGGGTTGCTGATACTACATTAGAATCATATATTGAAGACCTCATACCAGAAGCACCAGACCTTTCTGGGTATGCTACGGTAACATACGTTGATGATGAATTAGTAAAAAAGATAAATGAACCAACTGACTGGGATGCTGATACTACATTAGAATCATACATTGGTAACAATATACCAAACCTTTCAGCTCTTAAAATTACTTCTGGAACATTTACCCTTGCAAGAATGCCTACTTCATTAGTAACAGGAGTTAAAGCAATCAGCGCTAATACTACTTATTCAAAGACATACCTCAATGATACATTTGATACGAAGATAACCAAACCAACTGACTGGGGTGTTGATACTACTTTAGAATCATATATTGAAGACCTCATACCAGAAGCACCAGACCTTTCTGGGTATTCAACGATAATAAACCCTCAGTTTAACTTGGATGATACTGGGTTGAAAACGCTACCTACAATCATAGCTGATAACTTACCAGAAGCACCAGACCTTTCTGGGTATTCAACGATAATAAACCCTCAGTTTAACTTGGATGATACTGGGCTGAAAACGCTACCTACAATCATAGCTGATAACTTACCAGAAGCACCAGACCTTTCTGGGTATTCAACGATAATAAACCCTCAGTTTAACTTGGATGATACTGGGTTGAAAAC
>Ga0208660_1000641_pt1 | contig 14068 bp, 9 predicted proteins | sample DEB08_DNA_13_FD_184527 | JGI IMG/M metagenome (GOLD analysis project Ga0208660, IMG submission 184527) | Aqueous microbial communities from the Delaware River and Bay under freshwater to marine salinity gradient to study organic matter... | ecosystem: Environmental > Aquatic > Marine > Coastal ... | reverse complement strand
AATTACTTAAGGGTCAGTTAGAGGTCAACAAGACTGAGGCTGCACACAAGAGTTTATTTGTCGCAGGCTGGCGACCAGCTATAGGATGGATATGTGGACTAGCTCTATTCTATTCTACCATCCTAGCCCCAATACTAAGCATCTGGTTTACTGTACCACCTGTTGATAGCTCATTACTTACTAGTGTACTGATGGGCATGTTAGGACTAGGTGCTATGCGTACAGTAGAAAAGACTAAGAACGTACAGAGAGAGCGTTAATGGCTACTAATCAACAAATGCCTGATCCGGGTTACATACGAATGCTTGAGGATTTCCAAAGGCAAGGCGGAGCCGTGGGTGCTAACGCTACTAGATTATTGGCAGAAGCTCAAGCAATTATTAACGCTAACCAACCTTCTTCAGATTACATTAGAATGCTTACGGACTTCCAAGGTGAAGGTGGATCAGTAGGTGCTAATGCTACTAGATTATTAGCAGAAGCTGAAGCAGGTATAAACTCTACTGAGCCTGATTCTGAAGTTGTGTCTTTAGCTAGTTCTTTTGACACAGATAAAGAAACCTTTGAGCCTCGTATACCTGTTAGAGAAGAAAAGCGTCCTACGTCTACCTCCTCTCCTTCCCTTACTTTAGCGGGTGTTCCTGAGTATGAGACACCTGAAGAGTCTTTAAATAATCTAGCATCTTTTGTAGAACAGCAACAAGGTCAGAGCCGCGCTCTAAGCTCAGCAGCCGTAGAGTCTGGTGACTATAGCGGTATCAAAGGCGCAGACGTTAATAAGCTACGTCAAGACCCTCGTAATGTTAGAGACTACTACACAGAATCTGTAGATACAAACATTGTTGACTTTGTTGAAGATAACGACATACCTCTGTTTAAAGAAGTAAACGGTCAGAAGCTGTACTTAAACACAGGCACTTCAGGTTCTATTGCTGGTATAGCTAAAGAAGGTAGTGACGTTGTTTATCAGGCTTACGGCCCTGTGGGTACTTACTCTACAGTAGCTGTTCCTAAAGATAGAAGCATCTCAACAGCGTTTCCTCCTATTGTTAGAGCAGCTCTTGCTGCCTTTACTGGTGGAGCTTCAGAAGCAGTGTTGTCAGCAGCAAACGCAGCAGCGGGACAAACTTTAACTACACAAGACTGGTTAAACTTAGCAGCAGGTTCAGTTCAATTATACAACGAAGTCTCAGGCGGTTTTACATCATCCAGCGGTTCCCCTATTACTCCTTCTTCCAGAACATTATCAGAGTTGGCCGACGCAGGTGATATAATATCTCTTACGGTTGGTGTTTACGGCATAGGTGACGATGCTCTAGAAGACGATGACGATGATTTAGCAGCAACCATAGCAGCTATAAACGCAGCAAGAGACTCTGAATTTGGCGTTACTGGTGGCGGCGGAGAAGTAGTAGATGTTACAGGCGTTACCCCCGCGATTGATAGACCAGAGACTGCGATTACTGAAGTGTATCAGGAGCCTCCTCCCATGACAGCTCCTCCTCCTGTTGTTGTAATTGAACCGCCTTCAACAACAACGTCTACTCCTGCGCCAGCACCTGCACCTTCGCCAGCACCTGCACCTTCGCCAGCACCTGCACCTGCACCTTCGCCTGAACCAGTGCCAACGCCAGCACCAACGCCAGCACCTACTCCTGCACCTACTCCAGCGCCTACTCCTGCACCTACTGCTGCCGACTCGGGAGGAACAAATACAGGAGGTTATGAAGGAGTTATTCTTACAGGCCCTGATGGAAAAAGAACACGCTGGGACGATAGAGAGATACTAGAAGATACTATAGTTCTTGGAAGTTCCGACGGAGCTGTGTGGGGTAAAGAAGGAAACTGGCAAGTACAGATCGGAGACATTTTTTATGATATAAACTGGAACGACGGTACTTATACTGCATCAAAAGATACACCTATACCTACACCAACACCTACGCCTACACCAACACCTACGCCTACGCCAACGCCAACGCCTACTCCAACGCCTGTAGATTTTAGTGCTCTTGACCCTTTTAATGTAGACCCTTTTGAAGAGCCTACGCCTACACCTACTCCTGTAACAGAGACAACAGCGACGCCTACGCCTACAGTAACGCCTACGCCCACAACAACAACAGCGACGCCTACGCCTACAGTAACGCCTACGCCTACTCCTGTGACAGAGACTACTCCCACGCCTACGCCTGTGACAGAGACTACACCCACAACAACAGTAACGCCTACGCCTACAACAAGTACAACAAGTACTACAAGTACTACAGGTACTACAGGTACTACAGGTACTACAGGTACTACAGGTACTACAGGTACTACAGGTACTACAGGTACTACAGGTACTACAGGTACTACAGGTACTACAGGTACTACAGGTACTGGTGTTGACGGTGTTGACGGTGTTGATGGTACAGATGGTACTGATGGTACTGATGGTACTGACGGCACTGATGGCACTGACGGTACAGATGGCACTGATGGTACTGATGGAGATGGTACTGACGGAGATGGTACTGACGGAGATGGAGAGGATGGAGATGGAGAGAATGGTTCTGGAAGAAGATCAGGCAGCGGCCTAGGAACAGGTATAGGAGCTGGTAACTCTACACGAACTACAGACTCTCTCTTTGGTGACCTGCTACAATTATCAACACAAATAGGAGCTACACAAGAACTTCTTAATCCTTTTACTTTTGTTCCTGTTCCTTCAATACAACAAGCACCACAGTTACGCACTAGACCTCCGGGCATGCTGACTAATAGCACTTTACTACAAAGGTATAGACAATAATGACATACTTACAATTAGTCAACAGCGTATTGCGTAGACTTAGAGAAGATGAAGTAACATCAGTCTCTCAGAACAGCTACTCTAAACTTATTGGAGAGTTTGTTAATGACGCTAAACGCTCCGTAGAAGATGCTTATGACTGGACAGCTCTGCGTACTACACTGACTGTAACCACAGACGATACAACCTTTAACTATGTGTTGACTGGCTCACAGAACAGGATGAAGCTGTTGGACGTTATCAACGACACCTCAGACTTCTTCATGCAGTACCGTCCTTCTCGCTGGATGGACAACGCTTTTTTGATTGAGACACCTCCTCTGGGTTCTCCACAGTTCTACAGCTTCAACGGTGTTAACGCTGCTGGTGACAACGCTGTGGACATCTACCCCAAGCCTGACGGTGTGTATCAATTAAGGTTTAACGTGGTACTACGTACAGCAGACTTTACAGAAGATACAGAGACTCTGGCAGTGCCTTCATCACCTGTTGTGCAGATTGCTACAGCACTAGGTGCTAGAGAGCGTGGAGAGACTGGTGGTACAAGTGCAGCAGAGTTGTTTGGACTTGCTGACAGAACATTGTCTGACGCTATTGCTATTGATGCGTCACAACACCCTGAAGAAACTATCTGGTATTCTTAATGGCACAACAACTACAGAACATTACAGTAGCTGCTCCGGGCTTTGCTGGTCTTAACACACAGGACTCACCAATAGGTGTTGATCCCTCGTTTGCTGCTGTTGCAGACAACTGCGTTATTGACAAGCTAGGCCGTATTGGTGCGCGTAAGGGCTGGGTAGAGGTATCTACTAATGGCTCTTCTGTATTAGGCAGCAGCCGTGGTATAGAAACCATGTACGAGTTTATTGATAACTCTGGCGATAAGGTCATACTGTCAGCAGGTAACAATAAAGTATTCAAAGGTACTACAACCTTAACAGATATTACTCCTAGTAGCTATACTCCTTCAGCTAACAACTGGAAAACAGTAACACTGAACAACCATGTGTACATGTTCCAGAGAGGCAATGAGCCGCTGATAGGCACAGATGAGTCAGGTTCTTTTGTGTTGGAAGAGATGTCAGCTCACAGCCACAGCACTGGTACTCCTCCGTATGGCAACGAAGTTTTAGCAGCCTATGGTAAATTGTTTGTAGCTGACATTATAGGTGACAAGCACACGGTATACTGGTCTGACACACTTAACGGTCATGCTTGGACAGGAGGCACTTCAGGCTCGTTAGACGTTACATTAGTATGGCCTACAGGCTTTGACGAGATAACGGCTCTAGCAGCTCACAATGGCTTCCTAATCATCTTTGGCAAGAAGTCTATACTGGTGTACTCAGGAGCCTCCTCTCCTGCTAATATGACGCTTACAGACACCATAGAAGGCGTTGGTTGCATAGCTCGTGACTCAGTACAGCACACAGGCACTGACATCATCTTCTTGTCTGAGACAGGTGTACGTAGCTTTGGCAGGACTATACAAGAGAAGTCCATGCCTATGCGGGACATCAGCAAGAATGTACGCACTGATTTGGTGTCTTTGATTCCTTTACAGACTAATCCTATCAAGTCACTGTACAGCTCTGAGGAAGCCTTCTACCTGTTAACACTACCTGACAGCAACACTGTGTACTGCTTTGACATGCGTAGGTCTTTAGAGGATGGTTCACACAGAGCTACTACGTGGTCAGGTATGTATCCTCTGTCCTTTGCTGTGCTAGAGGGTGGTGAGATATACATAGGCATCTCTTCAGGCATTGTTAAGTACACAGGTTACATGGACGGTGCTAACAAGTACGAGATGCGCTACTTCAGTAACCCTATGGACTTTGGTAACACGTCTAATCTGAAGTTCCTAAAGAAGTTTAACTTGACTATCATTGGTGGTCAGAACACACCTACTACTCTGAACTGGGGTTATGACTACACAGCTAACTACACTAAGCAAGCCTTTACATTTGGTGAGTCTAACATTGCTGAGTATGGTATAGCAGAGTACAACACCACAAGCGAGTACACCTCTTCTATTCTCATCAATACTCCAAAGGTTAACACCAGCGGTAGTGGTGAGGTAGTAACCATTGGCATAGAAGCAGAAGTCAACGGTGCTCCATTCTCAATTCAAAAAATCGACATACACGCTCTACTAGGGAGACTTATCTAAATGTCTAATTACACTAAGACAACTAACTTTGCTACAAAGGATTCTCTCCCTTCAGGCAATGCTGCGAAGATTGTGAGAGGAACAGAGATTGACACTGAGTTTAACAACATACAGATAGCGAGTGCTACTAAGGCTAATTCAGCTAATGCTACGCTAACTGGAACAACTACCGCTGTAACCTTAGATGTATCAGGTACATTAACGGCTGGTACAATTACTGGAGGTTCTTACTAATGGGTGCTATGAGTGGTGGAGTAACAAGTGATCAAGCAACAGGCGGTACTTTAGGTAGTATTTTTGACTTTTTAGGTAGTGATACTTTAAATCAAGCACTACGTACAGGTAGTCAGTATTACTTAGGTCAAGAAAACATTAAAGGTGCACAACAGCTAGGTCTTGATACTCAAGCAGGTGCTCAAGTTTTAGCTCAAGAAGCACAGGCAGGTACAGAGTTTAAACCTTACACCGTTACAAGCGGCTTGGCTAACGTAGCTACAGACCTCACTGGCGGGTTTGCTGTAAACTTATCACCAGAACAAAAGGCTCTACAGACGCAGCTACAGGGCCAAGTAGGTGGTTTGTTTGGTCAGGTAGGTGCAGACCCTGCTGCAGCACAAGCTGCTCTCTATGAGCAAATGAGAGCTACACAGCGCCCTGAAGAAGAGCGTCAGCGTCTAGCACTAGAAGAGCGTATGCTGTCACAGGGTCGTCTAGGTTTAGGCTCTGCTGCTTACGGTGGTTCTTCTCCTGAGCTATTGGCACAAGAGACTGCGCGTCAGGAAGCTATGGCACGAGCTAACTTAGGTGCACGGGAACAAGCAATGTCTGAACAATCTCAGGCTGCGATCGTGGGCGGTATGCTACAGGCCGCAGGCTATCAGCCACAGCAGCAAGCGTTGTCTATGTTGTCTGCTAGTCAAGTACCTGCTGGCTATGCTGATGTTGGTCGTAGGACTGGCACTGAGCTGGCTACACAGATGGGTCTAGGTGGTCTGGAAGCAAGACTACAAGCGGAAGACTTAGCTAACCGTCTACAGCTACAGCAAGGGGAAGCAATCTTAGGTGGTTTGTTTGGTCAACAAGCTACAACTCAAGAACAAATCCTTAATAGAATACTTAATCCTAACGGTGCTCTTTTAGAAGGTACGGATGGTTTACTTACTAGTGGTCTTGATTGGTTAGCGGGCAAATTTGGATTTTAAGGAGATAAGATAATGGCTAGAACAGATATTGCAGGACTCCTTACGGGCATGCCTAGCAGCCGTCCTGATCCTATGGGAATGGGTATTAACTCAGAGCAGCAGCGGTTAGCCTTTGGCGCACAACGTGCCGAAGGTTTACAGCGTGGTGTGCGAGGCTTAATGGGCGGAGATACTAGGACTCCAGCAGAGCAACTACAGATGGCTATGGCTCAATTAGACTTAAGCAAGCCAGAGGACTTACGTAAACTAGCCGGTATACAACAAGCTACTGGTGATTTGGCTGGTGCAGCTAAGACTGCCGGAGCTTTACAACAGTTAAGCCAAGAAAAAAGTACAAGAGATTCTTTAATTCGTCTTGCTAAGTCACAAGGCAACACAGAAATGGAAGAGTTCTTGAAAGCGGGCGGTGATCTTAGTAAAGCTGCTGAAGTTTTGTTCCGTAAGAAAAGTGCTGTAGAGCCTAAAAGCTATGTTATGACTGAAGCAAAAAAAGATGAGTATTTGGACAGGTGGGGACAGCTCACTGACGAACAAAAACTAGCTTCAGGTGTTGCGGTTCCCGGCAAAATGTATGGAATTAATGAAGACTCTACAAAACTTAATCAACTGTTTGCAAGAGCTGAACAAATCTTTGCTACTAAACCTACTAAAGGCGGTCGTCCTGCTGCACTAGAGCAAGCCATAATGGAAACATTGGGAACTGTGCCTGTTATGCCTACTATTGGAGGCACCAGTCCTGTAGAAATACCTGTTGGTGACTTAGCTCCGTTACCTGCAGGCAGCGACCCTCACGCAGATACGGTCAACCTCGTTATAGGAGAGTAATCTTGGCTATAAACTTGCAAGATAGTTTACTTGATACTGTTAAGAAAGCTGTAGAAGGTGGTATACTTCTACCTCAAGATTACAGTGCAGCAATAACTGCATCCAAAGATGACCCTGAAGTTGTAAGGTACTTAGAAGGTTTAATGCCTGAGACTCCAGAGGCTATTCCTGCATCTGCTACTAATAACAAACGAGCTGAGCTACAGGCTCAACGTGAGCGTGTCCAAGAGCAGACCGGTGAATCGCCAAAGCCTGCGGATAAAACTAGAAAACCAAAGAAGGAAGCTGAAGTTGTCGAACAAGAGGGTGACATAATTACCCGTGAAGACATCTTAGGTTCTGAGACTTTACGTAGGTATGGTGTCAAGCCCGGTGATCGTTTGATTGATGGTAGGGTTAAGCGCGTGTTTTCTACTAAGGAAGACAGCGTTGAGCTAGGTCACCGTGTAACAGCGGAGGACTTAGCTGTCTCTCCCCGTCTGCGTGAGCTAGACGCTCAGGTAGGTGATAGGATTGTAAACAAAGCTCTGATACCCGCTAGCCGTGACGCTGCTTGGATGCAGCTTCAGTATGGCTTTGATGAGCCGGAAGGGTTTGGTGCTACAGAAAGTTTAGGTGTTTTTTTAGAGTCTCGTATTCCTATTGGTGAACTAAGCTTTGACTTTACTGTTAATAGCTTTAGAGACTTAATTGCTCTTCCGTCTACGATGGCAAGCTACAGCTCTCCTGATGAATTATATGGTGAAGGTTTTTCACAAGCTCCTCCTGAGCAGCGTAGGGAAATGATCCTTGCTAAAAAGGAACGAGACCTTGAAGAAGAGTACGGTCAGTACTTTGAACCTAACCCAGACTCTGCTTACAGAACAGCAGGTAATGTACTAGGTCAGCTTGCAGACCCTACTACTTTAGCTCCTGCTGGTCAGACTTACAAAGGCATGGCCGCTATTGGTGGTGCGGTGGCAGGCAGCTCTAGTGCTGCACAAGACCTTGCTCTTGAGGGTAATGTTGACTGGACAAAAGCAGCTTTAAGTACAGCCGCTGGCGCTGTGTTAGCCCCTGCTGCAGGTAAAATAATTAACGTAGCGGGCACTAAAATAGCTGACCGTGGTGCTACAAAATTACAGAACAAAGCACAGACTGTAGTTGACAATCATTTTAATTCAGGCGGTACTCTTGAAGGTATCAGAAATGCTTGGGTTGAGGCAGGTATAAACCCTCAAGCTTTAGAAGCAGCAGCTACACGTACTGGTAAAAAAATAAAAATACCTAACAAAGCTTCTCGTGCAGAGCAGGCAGTAGAGGAATCTATTACTAGAGATAGTGCGGTATCTCGTTTGTATAGTCCTAAGTTAGATAAAATCTTAGGCTCTATGTCAACGAGAATAGGAAACATTAGTGAAACTATATTAGGTGGCATGCGTAGGTTTGAGTTTGACACGCACACTAAAACTTCTCAGGCATCTAAAGCTGCTGAACTTTTCCTGCGTGAAATGAAGGGGCTTGGGGCTGACACCAAAAAGAACATAGCTAAGTATTTATACAACGGTAACTTTAAAGCAGCTAAGAATTTAATGTCAGACACAATGTCTAAAGAGTTTGACAACGTAGTTGTTCCTTTATTAAACGACTTAGGAGAAGAGCTACAAGCTGCTGGCCATACCTTTGCTAAAGTAGATAACTATTTCCCTCGCCCTGTGACAGACTATGACGGACTGTCTGCTTCATTGGGTAAAGAAAAGCAAGGCTACATAAGAGAACAGCTGGAAGCCTACGCTCGTAAGAAAAAGACAGAGGTATCTAACCTGTCCAACCAAGAGCGTAGTGAAATTATTGATTTAGCTATGCGTGGTTATCGACAAACTGTTGATGGCAGTAAGTTACGTTTTGCTAAACAACGTAAACTAGATGAAGTTACTGAAGACCAGCTACAGTACTATGCCTCTCCTGAAGAAGCCTTGTCTATGTACTTGCGTAATTCTATACATGACATTGAGAAAAGAAAGTTCTTTGGTCGTTTTAAAGCAGACAAAGATGTAGAGGGTAAGTTTAGTACGTCAAGTTCTATTGGCGAGTTAGTTGACAGAGCTATGAAAGATGGAGACATAGTTCCAGAAAGAGAACTAGAACTTAAAGAACTATTGTCATCTCGTTTTGTAGGAGGAGAGCAAACAGCAGGCGCTGTGTCTTCTACTATTAAAGATTTGGGCTACATGGGAACAATTGCTAATCCTGTATCCTCTGTTACTCAGCTGGCTGATGCTGGTATTGCTTCTGCTTTGAAAGGTTTTAGAAATACAATCAGTTCAATGTTTGGAACAAAAGATTTAAAGATAATTGACGTTGGTTTAGATGAAGTAATTACTAAAGAACTTTCCGTTGGCGATCCGCGTTTATCTGCAAGAGCTTTGGATAAACTAATGGGTGCTGCTGGCTTTAAGTTTATGGATAGGCTGGGCAAAGAAACTTTAATTAACGCCTCCTTTAAGAAGGCTCAACAGATGGTTAAGTCTCCTAAAGGAGAAGCAACCTTCCGTAAGCAAATAGGAAAGACATACGGTGACGACACAGAAGCACTGATTGCTGACCTAAAAGCAGGAGATATTACTGACAATGTTAAGTTCTATGCTTTTAACGAACTGTCAGATGTACAGCCTGTTACTATGCTGGAGATGCCTGAAGCCTACGCTAATATGAAAGGCGGCAGACTGCTTTACATGCTTAAGTCTTTTACTTTAAAGCAGATTGATCTTGTACGTAAAAAAGTAGTACAGCAGTGGAACAAAGGAAATAAAGTAGAGGCAGTTAAAAACGCTGCGGTTCTTGCTGGTTATATTACAACAGCTAACGTAGCTACAGGTGTTGTCAAAGACATAATGATGGGTCGTGAAGTAAACCCTGAAGACATACCTGACAAGGCATTATGGGCGCTGTTAGGAAACTTTGGTATGAACGAGTACATGTATAACAAGTATCTAAAACAAGGAAAAATAGTAGAAGGTACGATTGCTTATGTAGCACCGGCTACTCCTATAGTAGATGCTGTACTTACATTAGGTACAGAACTCCCTAAAGATGACCCAAAAATAGCGTCTACACTTAACGCTATTCCTTTGTTTGGTAAGCTTGTTTACAGCTGGTTAGGTGGAGGTGCTGAGAAATACAATGAGCGTCAAGAAAAGAAACGTAGAGATGAACTACTAGGGAGAGACTAATGGCTGTTAATGAGCAAGCAAGAAGCCAAGGGTTTATCAAGAACCTAGCAAGCAGTTTTAAAAAGCGACAACAGAATGTTGAGGACGTAGCTAAAAGACAGGCGCTTATGAATGACCCTCGTATACCAGCGAGGTTCAAGACTCCTGAAGCATTAGCGAGACTCAACGCTACACTGGCTCCTGAAGAAAGAATTGTACCTGCTAATGTAGGCGAGGTGGCCCTGTCAGGATTAGGTCAAGCCGCTGGTATGGCGGGGGATATTGTAGGCGAAGGCATGGCTGCTTTGACTCCTGATTTTTTAGGTGTTGGAGAGGCTGCAGCTAAAGCAACTCAAGCGGTAATGTCAACAGCTCCTGCTCAAGCAGCGACAGAGCTGGTGCTTGACTTCTCTGAAGCTAACCCACGTACTGCTGAGAACCTAGCTAACGTGTTCAACGTAGCGACAGTAGGTGCAGGAGGAGGTTTAATTAAAGAAGGAGCCAAGGCTAACAAAGGAGCATGGGCTGCTGGTGTTAAAAATTACATTGAGAACTTCTATGGTAATGATAAGCCCGATGTTGATCCTACGAAACTAGAAAAAACTCTAGGCGAGATAGCTCTAAAGTTTAAAGGAGAAAAAACTACAGATAAAAATGTAGCACTGGCTGGCAAAAAAGTTACAGGGCTTATGAAATGGGGTATGGGAGGAGCAGCCGCTGCTATTGACAGTCTTCTTAACCCTTACTCCAGAGCTTTGTATAAAGAGACGGGCGTTAGCCGTAAAGGACAAGAGGCTGTTAATGAACTTCTATTTAAAAACAAGGGCAATCCTTCAGATAGAGACTTGGACAAAGCAGTTGCACAGGTTGTCTATAACAGACACATCATTGAACAATCCGATAGGAAAGGCGAGCTAGGAAATCCTCTGTTAGAGATAGAAGATTTTGCTAATGTGCAAGGATATGCTGCTGATACTTTAGATACTTTTGTAAAGGGAGCCAAGGCTACCAAGTTTACCACTCCAGAAGGTAAAAAAATATCTACACCTAAACCTGTACTAACTCAAGCTTACAACAGAATTAATAAAGCGTGGGGAAATACAGCCGACCCTAAGCGAAAGGTTGTGTTTAAAGAACCAAGCGGAGGTAGGTCAGGAGACCACCTAAAAGATTTAGCATTTAAACACCCGGCTAACAAACACATAAGAAAAATAATTGCAGAACAAGAAGGAACACTTTCAGTTGAAGAGCTGTGGAGTAAACTTAAAAACATCTCAGAAAAAGAAGGTGGGTTCTTCGTCAACGACTCGTTAAAAGATGTTAAGAAAAATGGTCTTTGGGTACAGGCCGGACTAAAAGGTACAGCGGTTGTTGAAGGGGGTGTCAACGGACTGATGAAGGTACTGCCTAACGGCAGAGCAATAGGTTTTATGTCTGACAAACATGACTTCTTAGAGAAACTTCCTGTTGTAGGCAAGATTCTTGAGAAGGTTTTACCTCGTGAGCTTATGGCTATATCAGGCCCAATGCACTTAGACCTTATGGGTACACGGTGGGCAGAACAAGCCTTAGAAAAAGCAGGTAAACCTGTTGTTCCTCGTAGTAAAAATAAACCTGTTAAAAGAGAAGACCGTCCTGAGATGGAACAAGTGTTACAAAACTACGTAGCTGCTAGACCTACAGCCGGAGGCATGTTACGTGGAGCTGATCCTTTAACGGGCGCTGGTTTACTAGCAGCTACTGCTGATTCAGAAGAATAAAAAAAGGGGCCATTGCGGCCCCTAAGTTTTACTACACTATCTCACATGCACCACCTACACATGCTAACTCTTGACTTCCTGTCGTGTTATCCTCTTCCTCGTACTTCTCTAGGTCATCCCAATCCACACCCACTGGCATTGCTGCTACTAACTCATCATACTTCTCAGCGTCAATGTCCTCATAAGGAGCTTGTTGATATACATGGTCACTATATGGCAACAAACTAATACCACTACACAAGTCAAAGTTCTCCCATATCCACTGTGCTACTTGCAGGAACTCGTTATCAGTGTAATAAACAGTGATGCTTGGTTTATGTTCGCACCAGTGGTTCTGATATGCTTTCCAAAGTTCTAGCTGCTGCATAGCACCCACCTGCTTAACCGTCACAGAGGACTCTGGAGCCTTCACAGGGAAGCTAAAGACTGCTGACGAGGGTGACATAACATCCTGCTCTACGGGGAATCCTGACTGTCCCATGAAGACTGCAAGCGGGTCTTTGTTGTCGCTACGTACTCTGCGAATGTAATGCTTAGAGAAGCGAGGATGGATACCACTAGCACTATCAACAAGTTGAGATACAGTGCCGCTAGGCTTAACGCACGTAATAGCCGCAGACTGGTTAATGCCAAGCTTCTCAGCCCACTTCTTATTTGTATCCACAGCAACATCTCGTACTTCCTCCAGCCACTTGCCTAAGTCCTTAGACTCTCCCTTACTCAGCAGGTAGTGATCCATGATGCCTGTCATGCTGACACCCAGTAGTGCTTCCTCTTCCGTGTTCTTCTTCCAGCAGTTACGCAGGTATCTGAAGTCTGTCAAGGTAGCCTGTAGTGTACCAATGATAGCAGCCATCTCTGCCTTACTCTTGAGACTAGCCAGTGTGTCATCAGGACGTACAACAATCTCTGACAGGTTACAGAACTGATTGCTACGCAGGATAATCTCTGAGCATGGGTTAGTACCAAAGTCCTGATCAGGGTCACGCCTACCGTTACGTGCTGCAATCTTCTGAGCTGCTATACGGCTAAAGATACCACGCTCACCAGCCTTACTCTCGTACATGTTCTGCATCTCGCCTAAGAAGGACTCAAAGTCTGGCTTCTCAGTGTACGCTACGCTGTTGTTAGCAAGCCTACGGTGGCCTTCATGCCTCCACCAGTCACCTGACTTAGCCTTCGCCATACGTGGATCAGACAGGTTAGAGAGGCTGATTAGAGCTGATCTACGCACACCACCTACCACTACAATGTCAGCTATCTTACACACTACATCGTGGCACTCAATGCTCGTTAGCTTGCGTCCTGCTGCCTTCTGGAATATCTCTACACAGAAGTTGAACAGATCAATCAAAGGCTCTGGCCCTGAAGCTCTACCGCCAAAGGTCTTGAGTCTAGCTCCTGCTGGACGTATACGGCTCATGTCCCACGCAGGTATCTTACCAGCATACAGCATAGCTATCAGCTCACGGAATGCAGATGCCCAGCCTATCTTGCTGTCAGCTACAACAATGGTGCTGTCAGTCTTGTGAAAGGTCTCTGCAATAACAGGTAGCTTGGTAATGAAGTTACGCTCTACGCTGAAGCCTACACCTGTACCACACATCAGCACGTACATCAGCTCGTCAAAGCTACGCGGTGAGTCAATGGCTAAGTAACTACAATTAAAGCCTGCTACGTTATCCTTTGCCAGTGCTTCGCCTGCTGTCATCATACAGCGCATGCTAGGCATAACTTCCATGTTGTGTATAGAGTTAAATAACTTTAACGCTGTCTTCTCGTCTATCTGTCCACGGTCTTTCCAGAAGTCTACGTAACGGTTGACTGTCTCGTCCCAACGCTCTCTGCGCTTTTGCTCAGGTAGCCAACGTGCGTAGCGGCTCTTGTGTATAAACTGTTGATACTGATCCATCAGCTATTCTCCTCTGTCACCATTGCTGTTAGCTTGTTTAAGTACCAACCTGCTTTCTGTAGGTCTTCTACCTGCTTACCTTTGTAGTCATAGCGCCACAAATACTTCATGCAGTTGCCCTTGAGGTAGCCTTTGAATGCCACTGAAGACATAGACTCTTCTATAGCTTCAATACACTCTATGTTGCCAGTGTTGTAGTGGGTGGGTC
>Ga0208660_1000638_pt1 | contig 14086 bp, 12 predicted proteins | sample DEB08_DNA_13_FD_184527 | JGI IMG/M metagenome (GOLD analysis project Ga0208660, IMG submission 184527) | Aqueous microbial communities from the Delaware River and Bay under freshwater to marine salinity gradient to study organic matter... | ecosystem: Environmental > Aquatic > Marine > Coastal ... | reverse complement strand
CATCGATGCCTACGAATCCGTCAAGGATCAGGTCAATCTGCCGTCCATTATGGAGCGCGAACGCGTTACCCGTCACGATGTCAAAGCTCGTATCGAGGAGTTCTGCGATCTTGCAGGGCATCAGCATATCCACAAGGGCATGACCTCCCGTGACCTGACAGAAAATGTTGAGCAACTTCAGGTCTACCGCTCCTTACTCATCATCAGAGAAAAAGCGGTGACTACGCTGGCAAAATTGAAAAAGCGCTCAGTTCAGTGGCGTGACCTCGTTATTACAGCTCGCACTCACAACGTCGCCGCCCAGCCCACCACTTTCGGCAAACGTATTGCCATGAATGGCGAAGAACTCCTGGGAGCGCTCGACATGCTCAACCACCTGATCGAAACGTATCCGGTGCGTGGTCTCAAAGGCGCTGTCGGCACCCAAATGGATCAACTCTCCTTGTTTGACGGAGATGCCGATAAAGCAGGCCAACTTGAGCAAAAAGTATGTAGCCATCTTGGTATTCCGGAAGTATTCACCAATGTGGGCCAGGTTTATCCGCGTTCACTTGATATGCGCACCGTATCCATGCTTGCAGATATCGCCTCGGGCCCATCATCTCTTTGTCGGACACTGCGCCTGATGGCCGGCCACGAAACCGCCAGTGAAGGTTTTGCCAAGGGGCAGACCGGCTCCAGTGCGATGCCCCATAAAATGAACTCTCGCTCATGCGAACGCGTTAATGGTTTCCACGTTATCCTCAAAGGTTACGTCACCATGGCAGGCGGTTTGGCGGGTGACCAATGGAACGAAGGTGACGTCTCATGCTCTGTGGTTCGCCGTCTGATGCTGCCTGATGCTTTTTTTGCTATCGACGGTCTTTTTGAGACTTTCTTGACCATCCTCGGGCAAATCGACGCCTATCCTGCAGTCATCGAAGCAGAGAACAATCATTACCTGCCCTTCCTGATGACCACCACTATCATGATGGAGGCTGTTAAGGCCGGCGTTGGGCGCGAGGCTGCCCACTCTGCGATCAAGGAACACGCGGTAGCCACTGTCAACGACCTACGAGCAGGAAACATCAAGGAGAACAACCTCCCAGAACGCCTCGCAACTGACGATCGCATCCCTCTTAGCCTTGAGCAACTCAATGAGATCATTGCAAGCGGAGGAGAAAATGCGGGAACTGCCCGCAGCCAGGTTGACCAGTTTGCTAATGCCGTGAGCCAATGGGAAAAGAAGTTCCCAGATGCCGCCAATTATATGCCAGGATCGATTTTGTAATGCTCCGGGAGCATAAAAACACCAAAAAGAAGAACCTTAATCGATTTATAATAAGCGACTTGTAGTTTTTTGTGATTTTTTTCCTCTTTTCTTTGAACAAGTAGCGACTTGGGGAGTCTATGTATTATGAGAACAGCGTGTATATCGCGAGGTTCTTATTCATGTAAGGGTGAATTGCAGATATCAGCTTGATCATGTATCAGCGTGTTGAAGTTGTAATCTCAGAAAAGCCGTAGAAAGGGTCCCCCCCATTCTGCGGCTTTTTTTGTGGCTTTTTTTCCACATTTCCAGGCCTCATTTTCGAGGCCTATCTGAACGCACCCCACCTATCTGAACGCACCCCTGAACGCACACCAAAGCTGCTATTTCAAGCTCATCAGGTAGCCCATCAGGTCTCTGAGCTCGTTCTCATTGAGTCGGTTGATCAAGGCTGGCGGCATCGGCGATATCGGCGATGCCTTAATCTCCTGCACATCGGCTTCTGCTAATTCTACTGTCTGGCTGAAATCATAGGGACTGATGGCAACGGTCATCACTCCATTTTGCTTATCGAGCACTTTACCAGTGATGAACGAGCCATCTTTCTTAGTGATTAGGCTAAATTCAAACTGGTCGGAGATCACCTTATTGGGATCAATGATGGCCTCACCCATATCCTTGAGCTGAAAACGACCCGCCACACGGGTCAGATCGGGACCCGCTGCCCCGCCTTTACCAGCCACTTGGTGGCAGGCTGCACAGAGGCTAGCCTCAAACATACGTTGACCATTGGTCAAATCTGCTTTGTCCAAATCAGCCAGTGCGGCTACCTCGTCAACTGACCAAGCTTTGCCGGGTCCCTTGACCTTAGGTAGATTCTTAAACGGGTTGTGCTTCACCATGGGCTTCCACGCACTGATCATTTTGCGCTCCTGCTCGGTAGCATTCGCCAATGCATCCTTGAGCATATTTTGCACGAAACCAGCATAACTAAGACCACCACTTTTCTTGGAAGCATGATTAAACCACTCATAATACTGCCTTCTCTGGCCTTCTGTCCACGGCCCTTTCACCACTCTCAAGCAGTAAGCATAATGCAGGTTCTGCGCTGAAGGCAGATTGTTGAGCATCTTGATAACATCCCCACCATACCTAGAATTGCGCGCTGCAAGAGTCGCCCAATCCGGAGGTGTATCGGCACCACGAGAAGCCATCAAACCGAGTGTTTTTTTCACCACATTCGGTGCCTGCAGATAACTCAACAGCCTGCACAATTCACGATTCACCATGTCATCCTCACTTGGAAAATGGGCATCAAAAGCACCGATCAACAAATCTCTCTGACCACCGTCACCACAGCGAGCAATCACCAAGCTCACAGCGCGCAGCAAAGCTAGCTTGCCATGATTGTCTAAAGTGGGGAAATCGACTTTGGCTAGCGACTGCAGTAGTGCCTGAGCATTCTTCTTACTCCCCTGATGAGCCAGCGCCACAGCCCCTTGGCATAAGATCATAGGATTTTTTTCCTCTAAAACCTTTTGCTGCCATAGAGCCAGGGGCAAATGCTCGAGTGCCACGCGGGCAGCATAACGAATAGCCCGGTCCTCGTGGCCCATGGATTTCCAGATCAGCTCAAGATTTTCAGTTTTGCTGGTGACATGCATGGCTTCGAGTTGACGGCGCAGCTTGACGAGATCACCGACTTCTGGAGCATTCACGGGCTCACAGGATTCATTACCCACATAACTGACACGATATAACTCAGATTGAGCCCTTCTGCCTCCGGTCAGGAAATACATCGCTCCGTCATTACCGATCACAGCATCCGTCACTGGCAGACCTGGCCTTGAGACAAACTCCTCTTTTTCGGCGGTATAGCTTGAACCATCGCTTTTGAGATGAATGGCGTAGATCGTAGCAAAGGTCCAATCTAAGGCAAAAATAGCCCGCTGATAACGTGCCGGAAATGCCGCTCCCGCACCAGAGACCACTCCCGTGGGTGATCCGGGACCAATGTTGAGCACAGCCGGAGAGCTATCCAGGTAATACTCAGCCCACTTGCCCGTGCCATTTCTCCAGCCAAACTCACTACCGCTGGTCACATGGCAAATACGCGTCGGCCGATACCATGGAGTGCCGAAATCATACTCCATGTCAGCGTCATAGGTGAAAAGATCTCCTTCTTGATTGAAGGCGATACCGTATGAATTTCTGTATCCTTGGCTGTAAAGTTCCCAACGTGAATTATCAGGCTTGAAACGAGCAACCCAGCCTCCAGGAGCTTTTCGGCTACGCGCATGCCCACGGGCGTCAGCCTGTCTGGGCAACAAAAGGTCTTCACCCCACTTGTTCGTCGCTGCATAGTTGGCAATACCGTCTGGAACATTGGTGTGATTACCGCAGACATAATAAATCCACTCTTTGTCCGGTGATACTACAAATCCATGTGGTCCGTGTTCACCACCACCGACAAGTTTTTTCACCAGCTCCACCTTGTCGAGCTTACCATCACCATCGCTATCAACGACAACGTAAACCCCTGCCCCCACCACTTCCCTCTCACACACGGATACAAACAACCTATCCTTGAACCACAACAAACCATGAGCACCGCCTATCTTAAGATTGAGCGGCTCCACCTTGGGGGCCTCGTTACCATTGACGGTAACATAATAAATTGAGCCATACTGGTCTGCTGTAATCAGGCGACCGTCATCGTGAATCGCGATCGCCACCCATGATCCCTGCTCTTTATTGGGAACCTGATAAATTTTCTTACACTCAAAACCCTCTGCCACATTAATTTCAGCAGCACACAGCGATGTCACTAGCCCAAGGGCGAACGACAAAAAACAGACAATAGACTTAAGCATGATTTGATTACGCCCCCATCATTAATCTCTTGCAATAAAATACCCAAAAAGCGTGTAATTGAAGTATGCGCACCTCAACCTTTATACTCGCTAGCATTCTTGCCATTCAGAGTCCCCTGCTTGCCCAACCGCTTGCCCAAGCTGAAGCGATCACAACCCTGACCATCGGCTCACCGGCTCCCGATTTCTCGCTTCCAGGCGTGGATGGCAAAAACCATAGCCTCAGTGATTTCTCAGACTCCAAGGCTCTTGTCATTGTTTTCACCTGTAATCACTGCCCAGATGCACGTGCCGCACGTAGCAAGGTCATCGCCCTGCACGAGGACTATAAAAACAAGGGTGTTGCCCTCGTCGCTATCTCAGGCAACGACGATAAAGCCCTGCGTCTCGATGAGTTAGGATACTCGGTTTACGGTGACTCCCTTGAGGACATGAGGAATGTTGCCGAGGAGGAAAACTACGGCTTCCCCTACCTCTATGATGGTGCCACTCAGAAAACCACCAAAACCTACGGAGCTGTCGCAACACCTCACGTCTTTGTCTTCGATGCTGATCGCAAACTGCGCTACACGGGCAGGATCGACGATGCTCGCCGCAGCACTAAAAATATAGGAACACCCTACGTGCGTCAGGCCATTGACGCTATTCTTACAGGCAAGGAACCGGAGACAGCCACAAGTCGCCCTTTCGGCTGCTCCACCAAGTGGTCCTGGAAACGTGATAGTGTTGCTAAGGATAATGCCAAATGGGCAGCCCTTCCTGTCAGCCTGGATGACCTTGACCAAAAGATGGCTACCTCTCTCACGGCTAATAAAACCGAAAAACTACGCCTGATTAATTTCTGGTCCACCGTCTGCGGCCCCTGTGTCGCCGAGTTCCCCGATCTGATCGAAACTTATCGTCGATTCCAAAACCGACCCTTCGAGTTGATCACCATTAGCGTTGACCCTGTCGACGACAAGGGGCAGGTCAAAAAATTCCTCGCGGGCCACCACGCCGCGCTCGCCCCACGCACAGCAAAATCAGTGCAAAGCGAGGATCGAACCTCCAATAACTACATCTACAGCGGAGCCAACCTCGATAAGCTAGCGGAAGCAATCGACCCTAACTGGAATGGCTCCCTGCCCCATTCCGTGCTGATCGCTCCAGGCGGCAAGATCATCTGGCGCCACTCCGGCCGCATCAACGCCGTCGAACTACGCCGTGCCATTATCAAATACATGGACAAGCCAGGCATCTGATAAGCGATCTGCGACCAAACTAAATAAGCCGCAGAGCCTCTCTAGCTTCTCGACCCTCTTGGTTTCCGGATACTACGTCGGCCTCCTCTCACCTTACGCATCGGATCAAAGACGCTGTCCATGCCGACATCTTTGATACCCCATACCACCTCCAACAACTCGCCGAGCCGACCATTCGGAAATCCCCGCTGCTGAAACCAAGCTAAATACTCTTCGGGCAAGTCCATTATAGGCAATCCGCGCGGAGGGAAATCCTTAGGTCCAAAGCGGCCAAAAGGCATATACGTATTGCCTATCTCACCCAATATTGCTCGGAATTCTTCTCGATCACCATTAGGGATATCCATCACCAGCAATCAAACATGGTGCATTTATGATAGGAAGCACAATCATCCATCAAGCGCGCTAAGGCCAATTCAGGAATCTAAGGGCCTCACCATGGCAGGATCCTGCCTTGACAACAGACAGTAATCCAAGTAAGGAACGCTCCTCTTCCTTTCTCATCAAATACCTATTATGGACTGGCTCTGGATCACTCTCTACTTTCTCGTACTCATCGGACTCTCTGGCTATGGCTTTCATCGCCTGATGATTCTGTCTTTGTATCTCAAGCACTCACGAAATCGACCAGAGCCAAAGGCTAGATTCGAGGAGCTACCACTCGTGACCATTCAGCTCCCCTGCTTTAACGAGATGCATGTCATGGAGAGACTGCTGAAATCGGTATCAAGTCTCGATTACCCACAAGATAAGCTTCAAATTCAAGTTTTAGATGACTCCACAGACGAAACCACTGAGATCTGCAAGGTTGAGGTAGCAAAACTCATCGAACGAGGTTTTGACGCGGAGCACGTTCACCGTGTCGACCGCACTGGTTACAAGGCAGGAGCTTTAGAGAATGGCACCGAGACCGCCAAAGGCGACTACCTCTTCATTCTTGATTCTGATTTTGTGCCTAATCCTGATGTGCTTCATAAAACGATTCATTATTTCACCGATAATAATATCGGCATGATCCAAACACGCTGGGAACACATCAACCGCACCTACAACACCCTGACTCGTATACAGGCAATGTTTCTCGACGGGCACCTTGAGCTGGAACAAACCGCTCGTAATCGTAGCGGCCGATTTTTCACCTTCAATGGTACTGCTGGCATTTGGCGCAAATCATGCATCGATGACGCTGGCGGCTGGGAGCATGACACCCTGACAGAAGATATGGACCTCAGCTACCGCGCGCAGCTGAAAGGCTGGAAATTCATCTTCCTTAATGATGTCACTACCCCTGCGGAGCTACCCGTTGACATGGAAGGCTTCAAGAGCCAGCAACACCGCTGGACCAAAGGCTCCATTCAAGTGTGCAAAAAATGCCTGTTCGATATCTGGAAAAGCAATGCCCCTCTCAGTTGCAAATTGGAAGCCACCGCTCACTTAACATCAAACTTTGCTTACCTGCTGCTTTTTGCACTGCTCTTTTTGATCATACCAAAACAGCGAAGTGAGATGTCATGGTTTGAAGAACATGGTATATCTGAACACCTGCTTAACTTCCCTATCTTTTTCTTCGGCAGTGTCTCTGTGGCTCTGTTTTACATCATGAGCCAGAAAGCTCTTCGCCCAGACACCTGGCTGAAGGATATTCTTTACCTGCCTTTACTTCTAGCTTTGGGCATCGGCATGTCTGTCAACAATGCCAAGGCTGTATTAGAAGCTCTCTTTAATCATCAATCCGGCTTCGTGCGCACCCCCAAACACGGTATTAACAGCAGCACAAAAACGGAAAAGTCGGCCTTCAAAAAAAGCCGCTACAAGGCCATCAAGTCACTCACCCCATTCGTGGAGCTTGCCTTCGCCTTTTTCTTCACCATCATTGTAGCGGATAACGCCCTCAATGGTAGCTGGATAGCAGCCACCCTGTTGATGCCCTTCCCCATTGGCTTCTATTTCACGTCATTGAGCTCACTGGGACAACAATTCACGGCCTTTTCCAAGTCACCCGCCAAGGAAAGAGTCGGTAAGTAACAAACGATCTTCTTGGCTATTCTCAACAGCTAAAAACAAGAAGCAGCTCAGCACCCATAGAGCTCGCCCCCTGCTTGTCAATCCACGCAAAATCAAGCTCACCCTCAAAAAGCAGACATTTTCCTCGCTATCGAGCTTGACAGCCCAGCCTAAATGGCTAGTTTCACCGCCCTTACAGCATGTCATCTTCATTCACTCTGAATGAGCCGACTCAGATAATCTCAACTCAGTAACTTAGTTATTCCATGGCCAATTCCAAATCAGCTCTCAAACGCGTTCGTCAAGCCGCAACGCGTACAGCACAGAACAAGTCTCTCACCAGCCGCATGAAGACGCTCCGCAGAAAAACTCTCGAAGCTGCTGCATCAGGCGACAAAGAAGTTGCGCAAAAATCCTACTCTGAGTTCACCTCTACAGTAGATAAGTGTGAAAAGAATAACATCATTCACCCCAACAAAGCAGCTAACCTTAAGAGCAAGACACACAAGCACCTCAGTGCCTAGTGATTGCCTCAACCTTTAAGTTGGCGCAACAGCACCCAACATCAGGTTACAAGCTACATTTTCTTAGCGTCCTCCATAGTTGGGGGTCGCTTTTTTAGTTTCAGAGCCTAGATTTTTCTAGACAAGCTGAATTCCTAATTTACCTGTTGATTACCCATGGCTACCAATCCTCAAGATCAATCCCGTCTGAACAAGGCTAAGGAAATCGCCAACAACCCCGACAATTATAAGGTCTGTGAAGGATGCGACTCTATTGTTGGCGCTGGGGCTAACCTCTGCCCCAACTGCCACAGTTATCGCTTTGATGGCGACAGCTCCCGGGTAGTTGATCAAGCCGTCTGGCTTGGCTGCCGGGAACAAACATCGGTGACTGCCGAGGACCTCTACTGATCAAGCGCCCCCAGCCTATTCAACCCAGAGGCAACAACACACATCCCCATCAATTTATGACTTCACTACTCGAAACGATCAGCAGCGACATGAAAAGCGCCATGCGAGAGCGCAATAAAGAGACGCTCAATACAATCCGCGCACTGAAATCAGCAATAACCAATGCCAGTATCGAGAAGTCTGGCGCCGGCACGGTTCTCGAAGATGGTGAAATAATAGGCATTATCCGCAAACAGATCAAACAGCGTCAGGACTCCATCGAGCAGTTTGAAAAAGCAGATCGCCAAGAACTTGCTGATAACGAAAAGGCCGAAATTAAAATCCTACAGAACTACCTCCCTACTGAACTTAGCGAGGACGAAATCGTTACTGCCGTTGAATCCGCTATTAGCGAATTAGGCGCTGAGTCAAAGAAGGACATGGGGCAAGTCATGAAACTACTTCAACAAAAAACAGGTGGCCGTGCCGATGGCAAAAAACTCTCTCAAGAGGTCATGAAGCGTCTCCAGTAAATTTCCCACCCCTCGGGGAAGCCCAATCACACAGCCCTCAGCGGGGTTCATCCATCAGCATAATCACGCTGGTTTTTACGATCATTCTATAAGCCACCATGAATTTTTCTGTTATCATCGTCGCCGCAGGATCTAGCCAGCGCATGGGATTTGATAAGCTACTGGCAAATCTTGCCGGTAAGCCGGTCCTCCAGCACAGCATCGAAGCATTTGCAAATTGCTCTGGTGTCACAGAAATTATCGTTGTTTGCCCCATAGAGCGCTACAGCGCCCTTCATCTTGAATTAAACGATATACCGATCACTCGAGTTGATGGCGGCATAGACCGGCATGATTCTGTCACTGCGGGCCTGAGCAAATTGACAAAAGGGGCGCATTACATCGCAGTTCATGATGGCGCACGCCCACTGATATCATGCCAGCAAATCGAAAAGGTCTTGAAATCTGCCGTCAAATATAACGCGGCCTCATCTGCACGCCCAGTCACTGAAACCATCAAACGAGCAAATAGCGAAGGCTTCGTTACCGAGCCTCTATGCCGCGATCATCTTTGGCTGATGGAAACACCCCAAATTTTCAAGGCCGAACTACTCATCGAAGCCTACGATCTAGTTCAAAAAAATGGTCAACGCGTTACCGATGAAGTTTCCGCAATGGAGCTCATCCAGTGCAGCACTCGGCTTGTAGCTAACGAAGAGCCCAACCTCAAGATCACCTACCCTGAGGATATTGCACTGGCGGAGAAAATGATTTCCTAAAGGATCGCCCGATCATCGAAACCTGAGGGTTCAACCCCGGTTTAACCTTCCCTATTGATTAGTTCACACCCATATTCCTGACCCTATGCCTTACCGGATTTGCAAAATGATCGAGGTCGAAAACGGCCATCTACTCTCCAAGCACCCTGACAAGTGTAGGTTTCCTCACGGACACACACGCAAGGTTGAGCTGATATTTGAAGCTGACACCCTTGATGATCGCGAGATGGTCTTTGATTTCAAACTGATCTCTCGCATGATCGGGGATTTCCTCGAAACCTATGATCATGCTCTTTGTATGAATACGGAGGATCCTAAGTTTGAATTTTTCAAAGAGGCTTATGGTGATCGCATCATCGGATTCGACGGTGAAGACCCGACAACTGAGGTAATGGCTCGAACCATCTATCTGCACACCAAAGCATCACTGGATCAATTTGTGAGCCAACCAGATCCCGAGTATCCAGTCAGACCTAATGTGAAAATTGCTAAAATACGCGTTTGGGAGACCACTTCATCTTGGGCTGAATATGATGAATAGTCGTCATCAAACCACCCGCTGAGGGTGAGACTCAGTCTGAGGCTGACCCGAATCAAAGCCCAGAGGCTTTCCATTCCTGCCAACCTCCTTTGTAGACCGAGACCGAATAACCTTCCTCTGCTATTTTTTTAGCGAACAGGTAGCCGTCAGGGCAGTCGATGTTTTGGCAGTAGAGCACAACAATCTTACGCTCGGTCAAAGCATGATCAAAATGTGTTCTGATCACGTTGATGGATTTTGTATATTTTTTAAGCGGCAGGTTAATCGCATCATCTATATGGCCCATGCGATAAAAAATCGGGGGTCTGCAATCAACCAGCAATACTCTTCCACCCTGAATCAGCTCAAAAAGCCGGCCTATATCAACCCCCGTGATTTGCCCTTGCTGGACATTTCCTCCAGCCACAGAAGCCCGCCCATCGACATTGTTTGTTGTTGCGAGCTTGGGCTTTGCCGGCGTCATATCCACGTGACTGCCACCTTCAGCAACTCGACCCTCTGAATGATTTCCTGATATATCTGAACAGGCTGTAAGCAGCAGCAACAGGGCGACACATGAAAATAACAATTGCATAGACATCAGATACCACAATGGCTCCATAAAAAAAAGCCCAGAGGAAACCCTCCGGACTTTTAATATAAAATGATTTCAGCTCACTTTCCTATCATCCGCTGACACGCATTGGCATGATCACATAGAGGAATGAACCATCGATGCGAATGACTCCAGGACTCATACCATCAATGAGGTCTAGGTAGACTGACTCTTCGCTTAGATTTTTAAGCGGTGCCATGAGAAACTCTGGGTTGAACGCAATCGCGAACTCTTCGCCGTCATAATCAGCCACAACGGGCTCCTTAGCTTCACCAATATCCTTGGAGTTAGCCTGAACATCAATGCTGCCCTTACTGAACGACAACTTCACTGAATTAGAGCTCTCCGAGGTAAGCAATGATACCCGGCGAACTGTGTTGAGAAACTCTTCGCGATTGATCGTGACCCGCTCCTTGCGCTCACCAGGAATCACCTGCTTGTAGTTGGGGTAATTACCCTCAATAAGCTTACTGACGATGATACTGTCACCAATCTCAAAGCTTATTTGGTTTCCGCTTAATCTTACAATGGCGTCACCCTCGCCACCCAGCATGCGCTGAAGCTCATTCACAGCCTTGGATGGAACAATAATATCTGTCTCGTGACTTGCTGGGTATTCCAGATCGTTCTCCACCATCGCGAGCCTACGGCCATCGGTAGCAACAAAAATCATTTTGCCATCGCGGAAGGACACATAAATACCATTGAGCACATAGCGAGTCTCATCCGTTGATATCGCATAAGAAGTTTTTTTAATGGCGTCGTGCAGCACACCTTGGGCAATTTTAAATTCTGTAGATTCTTCGAACTTGGGCAGAGGCGGAAACTCATCTTCACCAAGACCAATGATCTTAAAGAAACTTGGGCCGCATTTGATACTGGCATGGTTTTTTCCGTCTACTGATACCTCCACCTCACTTGCTGGAAGTTCACGAATAATACTCACCAAGCGCTTAACGGGAAGTGTTGTAGACCCCTCTTTATCGATCGTTGCATCTACACTACCACTTACACCAACATCCAGATCTGTGGTTGTCAGCTTGAGTTTGCCGTCAGCAGCTTCGATAAGAACGTTAGAAAGAATAGGAAGTGTTGCCCTATTGCTTACTACGTGCTGAACCTGCTGAAGAGCATCAAGAAAAGCTTCCTTACTAATAGAAAATTTCATTTTAAGATAAGTGATAATTAAGGGTTGTCGTAAAAATGGTGAAACAGTTCACGCTCGACGCGAAGACATTGAATTATTTTTACTCCAAAGCAAGCCCTCATTAAGGAATCTTGAACAATTTCACCCCTCCAGCACAATATGCTGTGCTCGAAGATGGCGCGGGTGCTATATGTAGGCCCGTCATAATGGAGCCGCGCCACTTGAGGCTTACAAATAATGCTATAATAAACTCTAAAAGGACCCAGCAATGGTGTTTTGAAGGATGCGTATTGCGCCCTCACCAGCTTGCTATCTGCGCTTGAGCATGGTCATCAGAATGTCCACCGCATCGCGAATCTCTGCCTCATTTTCAATTCTATCTTTCACCTTTTGGCATGCATAAATCACGGTGCCGTGATCTCTACCGCCAAAGGCATCGCCGATTTCAACTAAAGAGCACGGTGTCATTTTGCGACTCAGATACATCGCAATTTGCCGTGGGAACGCAATGTTTGAAGGGCGCCGTCTACTGGTCATGTCTGCGAGCCTAATATCAAAGTAGTCAGTTACCGCTTTTTGAATGGAATCAATATTGACTCTACGCTGACCCTCTTCTCTTAAAATGTCCTTCAACAAAAACTCGGAACGCTCAATGGTCACCTGCTCGGTGCCGAGTGATGCGTAAGTGGCGATGCGCACAAGCCCACCCTCAAGTCTGCGCACATTACTCTGAATACGCTCTGCAAGCATCTCAAGTATTTCACTGTCGAGCTTAACGTCCCAGTCTTCCATTTTGGCGCGCAGAATGGCAAGGCGGGTTTCTATGCCTGGAGGCTGAAGCTCTACAGTCAATCCACTTTCAAAACGAGAAATGAGACGAGGCTCGATGTTTTTAATTTCCGAGGCTGGTCGGTCCGAAGTCAGCACGACCTGACTCTGAAGATCTAGTAATTCATTAAAGGTATGAAAAAATTCCTCTTGTGAGCGCTCTTTCCCTGCCAAGAACTGAATATCATCAATGAGTAAAATATCTGCTCGGCGATATTTGCGCCTGAATCTCTCGAGTGATCCTTTGCGCACAGTATCAATGAACTCATTGATGAACTTTTCGCATGTCAGATACACCACTTTGGCCGTTGGATTATCCTGCATCAGCTGCTGGCCAATGGCCTGCATGAGATGGGTTTTACCAAGACCTGAACTACCATGGATAAAAAGCGGATTGTAGATGGGGTTCTTGGTCGAGGCCACAGCCATACAAGCAGCATGAGCAAACTCATTGTTCTGACCCACCACAAAACGATCAAAGCTAAATTGAGGGTTAAGCCCCGTTGATTTGAGTTTTTTGCGCATCTGCTCTGCGGGGTCACCAAGCGAGCTGTTGTACTCCCCGGCTCCAAATCCATCACTGAAAGACGTTTGAGATGCGGCGGTGCTGTCAGAAGATAGGCCATTGTGATCATTACTCGCAGCAGCTTGGTCAGCTGCGGCCGTCGCTGCATCAGCAAGCTGATCTTGTATGGCTTCGCAAACGACAACTCTCACTTTGCGAGGAAGCGATGAAACACTAGCTAGCGCAGCTTGAACCTCAGGCAGGTAATTGGTCTCGATCCAAACCTGGTGCATGTCGCTAATCACACCAAGGAGCGCCTCAGTCTCATTGACCTCTTTCAGATAAGCCGAGCTAAACCACCTGCTGTATGCGTCACCACTTACCAGATTTTTAAGGGCCCCTGAAACCTCAGCCCAAAGCTCTTCATTCTCCCTAGAAGCACTTGCACCACCTGATTCTGTTGCGTCAGGGGTCGACTTTTCTAAGTTTCGGAAAAGAGCATGTGTTTGTTTCATTAAGCTTTTAGAATGTGTAAATGGTTTGGGTATTGATGTCCGCGAGCAGCGAACGGGCAAGAGGGTGACCTGCTGATAAAACTCGCTGTTTGCGACATGATCAAAACTTTTTAATATTAGGAGGCGTCAAAAAAACAAAACCCCCTATTCCACAATAGTTCCACGGAAAAATTTTAAAAATACTTGACCCCGAAAGTAATCAAGCGTGGTTAATTATCTCTGCTTATCAGCACTGACTGGCGCTTCTGAAGAGCCTAACAGAGCACCCAGCCAGCCACACAAAAGTGTGATGCTCGCATTGAATGGAAAAAACCATTCCGAGGTTAGCTCAGGGCGCAAAAGGATGATGTTTTGAGCCCAAGCAGCTAGGCCCATGGCCTCCAGCGCTAAGGGTAGCTCAGGCC
>Ga0208660_1000637_pt1 | contig 14099 bp, 13 predicted proteins | sample DEB08_DNA_13_FD_184527 | JGI IMG/M metagenome (GOLD analysis project Ga0208660, IMG submission 184527) | Aqueous microbial communities from the Delaware River and Bay under freshwater to marine salinity gradient to study organic matter... | ecosystem: Environmental > Aquatic > Marine > Coastal ... | reverse complement strand
ATTGGTTGATAATCTCAAATAACACTTGGAAAGAAGTGATATTTTCACTTGGTCGTAATAAGTAGCATAATTAATTAGATAAATACTATAAGACATAGAACTAACTACGGAATACAATCATGGCACAGCCAACTACAAAAACTGAATTCAAAGAATGGTGTCTTAGAAAGCTAGGTAAGCCAGTCATTGAGATTAATGTTGACGCCGATCAAGTAGATGATCGAATCGACGAATCACTACAGTACTATCAAGACTATCATTTTGATGGTGTTGAAAAAACGTATCTTAAACATAGAGTAGTTAACTCCTACGTACAGTTTACTGCTTTAGAGATGGGCGATAACCCAGACTTTGCAGTAGGTGAAGTTATTTCTGAATATGTTGACAATACAACTGCGGGCGCTACAGCAACTGCAACTGCGACTATTGTGGCAATCGATGAAGCAAACAAAAGAGTTTTCTTCAAAAAGCCAATCACTGGTGTTTTTAATCAAGCAAGCTATGTCGCAAGTCCAACATTTTCAGCAAAACATGGTGCGGCAGCTAACAATCGCAGACAAATATCTGCTAGTCATCAAGGCACATATGAGCTTGAGTATATCACTGTACCTGACAATATCATCGGCGCAGTTAATGTTTTCAGTCCAGAGTCCAACGTCTCTCTAGGAACGGGCATGTTCAATGCAAAGTATCAGTTTGTCCTAAACAATCTTCATGATATGCTAAGTTCTAATCTAGTACACTTTCAGATGTCAATGTCACATATGCAGCTATTAGAAGAGCTCCTTGTTGGCGCAACTCCTATGAGATATAATCGACATCAGGATAAACTTCACTTAGATATGGAGTGGCAGACACTAACAATAGGTACGTACATAGTCATTGAAGCATATCAGGTACTTGATCCTGCAGTATACTCGGACCTCTGGAAAGATAGATGGCTACAAAATTACGCAACAGCAAAAATCAAGTATCAGTGGGGATCAAATCTCACTAAGTTCAACGGCATGACACTGCCTGGAAATGTTCAGTTTAATGGAGAACAGATTTTAAATGATGCACGAGAAGAGATACAGCGACTAGAAGAAGATATGTCTAATAGCTATTCTCTACCGTCAGTCGATATGATAGGATAACAAAGTGGCTAAAAATTATTATTTTGAAAACTTTGAAAACTCGGGTGAGCAAAACCTCGTCGAGGATCTGGTTATCGAGTCTATCAAGATATATGGGATGGATGTATGGTATATACCGAGAACATTGGTAGCCAAAGACGATATTCTTAATGAAGACGATTTATCAACGTTCGATAACGCATATATGGTAGAAATGTATGTTAAGAGTGTTGATGGCTTTGAGGGAGAAGGAGACTTCTTATCCAAGTTTGGACTTCAGATCCGTGACTCGATTACCATGACTATCGCACAAAAGACTTATGATTTAGAAATAGGATCTAGAGAAGCTTCGGTAAGACCTCTTGAGGGAGACCTTATATATCTACCTCTAAACAATAAGATATTCGACATTCAGCACGTTGAGCATGAGAACATCTTTTATCAGATGGGCTCACTACAGACATATGATCTGAGAGCAGAGCTATTCGAGTATAGTGGCGAGAGATTCAACACTGGTCAAAAGTTCATCGATGATGAATTCGTTAATGTTGACCTATTCGTGCCTTCTGCGGACGTAACATATACTGTCACATACTCGGCTGGAAACTTCTATCTTAAAGATACGTCGGAGACATTCGGCGCAACAGTGAAGACTCCGATAATAGAGCTTGAGATTGGAAGAAAGTATATATTCGATCAGTCGGAAACAACGAACACTGGTAACACGTTGAGTATATACGATGCTTCAGATTTCAACATATCTAATAGTGAGATTCCAGGAATACTCAAGACAGGTACTCCAGGAACAGACGGAAAGACAACCCTATCGGCGACAACACAGGGCAACACGTCTGGCAACTATTACTACAGAACTACAAATGGAACGACCTTTGGCACAGTAGTTCTTGTTAAATCTAAGCTTGATAACGTAGAAACCTACGACTCACTTGCTGATAACAACACAATAGACGACTTTATCAATAATGACACCCCTAGCGTAGCTTCGGACAACATAATCGACTTCAGTCAAAGTAATCCATTTGGTGAGGACACGTTCTAATGTACGGTAATCATTTCTATAACGAATCGACTAGAAGATATGTTGCTGTTTTTGGCACAATGTTCAACGACATACAAATAGGCCGCAGTAACAATGCGGGCACAGAAGTCCAAAGAATGACTGTGCCCATCAACTATGCTCCTATGCAAAAGATTCTCGCTAAACTAGAACAGGATCCAAATCTAGATGCTCCTGCTATGACTCTGCCTAGAATGTCTTTTGAAATTACTGGTATGGCATACAATGCAGAACGAAAGCTTACTAGTATGACAAGACAGGTTAATGGAAGTGCTGGATCTGACGGAAGCGTAACCTCACTATTTACTCCTGCTCCATATGACATAGAGTTTCAGCTAAACATAATGACAAAGTACAATGAAGATGGAATGAAGATTCTTGAGCAAATATTGCCATACTTCAAACCAGACTGCACCGTTAGCGTTAAGATGATCGACGAGCTTAACACATACGTAGACGTGCCTATTGTACTGACAAGCGTTAGTCAAGAAGATACATATGAAGCGGATTTTCAGACTAGACGAGCTTTGGTATGGACACTAAACTTCACAATGAAAGCATATTACTTTGGTCCTGTGTCGACCAAGAAGCAAATCAAGTTTGTCGATGTTGACCTATATCCTTCGTTTGCGATTAGCGATAGTGGAACTGAGATAGAAGTAACTCCTGGCGTTCCCGTCTCGGTTGCTAGTTTAACCACTGGAACAGCATATAGAATCTACGATCTAGGAAGCGCATCGTCTACTACAAATCAAGCCGCATGGAATACATACTTAAGTGCTGTGGGTCAATCATATAAAGTAGGAGATGCGTTCACTGCTACTTCTGGAACAGCACCTACGGGCGCCACAGCGACATTACCTTTTACAGCGATCGATATAGATGACGATTGGAAACACTTAGTTATAAAATCTGATGGAGATGGTCTAATATAATATGAATGATGAAATAGGCAAAAGTTTAGGACTTGAGCCTCTGGATGATGTAGTTGAAGGGAAAGTAATTGAACGAGTAGAAGTTCCCACTGACAACAAGATAGACAAAGATTATGAATATGCGAGAAGCAACTTTTATAATGTAATCGAGTCTGGAACAGAGGCGTTAGAGCAGATGCTCGACGTGGCAAAGGCATCCGAGCACCCAAGAGCATACGAGGTTGTTTCAACAATCATGAAGACGCTTGTTGACGCAAACAAAGACCTAGTTAAGATGTCTACAGATAAAATCAAAGCTGAATCTGAGATTGGTGGTGGAGAAGTACCTAAAGGCTTAACGACGAATAATAATCTATTCGTAGGCTCCACGAACGAGCTACAGCAACTACTAAAGGACATGAAAACTAAAGATGTCTAAGTTGCTAGAACGAGGCTATAATGGTAACGCCAACCTAAAGAGAAAGGGTACTCCTATTGAGTTTACTCAGGATATGGTTGGAGAGTTCATTAAATGCGCTCAAGATCCAGTATACTTCTCAGAGAAATACATTCAAATTGTACACGTTGACCACGGTCTTATTCCAATCAAGATGTACGATTATCAGAAAGAGATTGTCGAAAAGATAACCAATAATCGAAGAGTAGCTGTAGTAACCTCACGACAAGCAGGTAAGACTACAACTGCGGTTGCAGTTATATTACACTACGTATTATTCAACGACCACAAGACTTGTGCTCTACTCGCCAACAAAGGCGATGCTGCTCGTGAGATTCTAGATCGAATCAAGATAGCATATGAAGCATTACCTAAGTGGCTACAACAGGGCGTGATCGAATGGAACAAAGGTTCTGTTGAGTTTGAAAACGGATGTAAGATTATTGCTGGCTCAACTTCATCAAGTGCTATTCGTGGTAAATCTATATCATTCCTATACATAGATGAAACAGCTTTTGTTGAGAACTGGGACGAGTTCTTTGCTTCAGTATTCCCAACAATATCATCTGGTAAAACTACAAAGATGTTGTACACATCTACACCAAACGGACTGAATCACTTCTATAAGACTTGCATAGGTGCGAAAGAAGATACTAATGGCTTTGAGTATGTTGAAGTTCCTTGGCAAAGAGTGCCTGGTCGAGACAAAGCGTGGCAGAAAGAGACACTTGCCGCAATGGAAGGTGATACACAGAAGTTCTCACAAGAATTTGAGTGTGGATTTCTAGGATCATCAGGCACACTTATCGAGGGAGGAAAGCTAAAGAGCTTAGTAGCTAGAAATCCTCTTGCTCAAACACAGCATATGAAAGTGTATGAAAGACCAGTGAAAGATCACACATACTGCTGTATCGTAGATGTCGCCAGAGGCAAAGGATTAGACTACTCAGCTTTTCAGATTATCGATGTCACTGAGATGCCATATAGGCAGGTTTGTGTATTTAAAGATAATATGATAACGCCTATCGACTACGCTGAAATCATATATAGAAGTATAAAGAGTTATAATGAGGCTTACACATTAGTGGAAGTCAATGATATAGGTGAGCAAGTATCAGAAGTATTGCATTACGAATTTGAGGTAGAGACACTCATGTTCACAGAGTCCGCTGGTAGATCAGGTAAAAGAATATCTACTGGATTCTCAAAGAAAGCAGATAAAGGCATTCGAACAACCAAAGCGGTCAAGGCAGTTGGATGCAATATGCTTAAGATGTTAGTCGAGCAAGATCAACTCATACTGAACGATTTTGACACGATAAACGAACTATCCACATTCTCTAGAAAGGGAAACTCATACGAAGCAGAGTCTGGATGTCACGACGATTTAGTTATGGGATTAGTACTGTTTGCCTGGATGACCGATCAGATGTTCTTCAAAGAGATCACTGATATAAACACAGTCAACGCTCTAAGACAAAGAAATGAAGAAGAATTAATGGAAAGCTTAATGCCTATAGGCTTCAATAGCTATGATAACAGTACTTCGGAAGTAGTACATACAGTTTCTGACACAGACAATAACTGGTTAAGCTAAGTTCCTATTATTATAAATAGAAATAGAATATCATAATACACATTATAGGCACATCAATGGCTTATAACTTATACTAAACAAGGAGATACAACAATGGCTTTTCAACTAAGTCCAGGCATTAATGTCAGTGAAGTCGATTTGACTAATGCTACTCCGGCTGTGGGAACAACCGAGGGTGCAATCGCAGGCGTATTTAGATGGGGTCCTGTAAACGAAAGAATCTTGATCACTTCAGAAACTGAATTAGTGAATCGTTTTGGCGAACCAACTACAGTTTTTACCGACACAACAAATGCTGATACATGGACAAACCATGAGACATTTTTCACGGCATCAAATTTTCTAGGTTATAGTGACGCATTGTATGTTACTCGCGTAGTATCAAGTGGAGCAGGTGATGACACAGACGCATCTATAGCACAAATCAGCTCTTCAGCGTTTAAGGCTAAATATTACGGTAAGTTAGGTAACTCGATCAGCGTATCGTGGTGTAAATCAGGTCAATATGCCGCTGGTTCTGTAGTCGATTCAGCCACAACTACTACAATAAACGTTACTCCATCATCGACAGCAGTAACATTTAACGGTTTCTCCAGTGCTACTACAGCCGCTGCCGCATTAAAGAAAGGCGACAGAATTAATGTCACTGGCGGTACTGGTCAGGAACTAGTTCTTGCAGCTAACGCTACTATTACTGGCGGTACTCTTGGCAGTGCGGTAACATTCGAATCTGATTCTGCCCCAAGTGGCGTAACTGATGCTGGTGTTATCATTCATGATGGCACCAACGCTGGCACTATTCTTGCTTCTAGCATCATCAATGTAGGCGCAAGTCAAACTTGGGCTGCTGGTGATCCAGTACTCTATAGTGCTGGAACTCATGGTGTTCTAGGTGGACTAGTAGACGGAAGAATCTACTTTGCGATACCAGTTGTTGCTAACACTGGTGTTAAGAGTGCAAGTGCTTCTTACGCATTCAAATTAGCAGCTACTTCTGCTGATGCTATCGCTCATATCGATGGCACTCCTAAGAACATTCAGATCACAACTTTATCTGGTGGTACTTCTGGGGAAAATAGTTTGGCTCCATATTCTACTATCGCTGTTAGTGGCACATTTACTACTAGATATACAGGCGCGGTAGCAGTATCTGCTGGAGCATACACAAAACAGTGGGGCGATGCTAATCTATTCGATGCTGATCCTACTACTGGTAATATCCATCTTATCGTTCGTGATCTCGATGGCAAAATATCTGGTGTTGCTGGAACTGTTCTTGAGCGTTATGAAGATATCTCAACAGTATCAACAGCTAAGAAGTTTGACGGCACTACTAACTTTATCACAGACGTACTATTTCAACGATCTAAGTATATCGCATTAGCAGAAACTGATATGGCATACGTCAACACTACTGCTGTAGTCTCTTCAGGCACGAAGCTAGAGGGCGGCAGAGACGGACAAGACGAAAAAAATATCACTTTAGGACCTCTTGCTTTAGGTTACGATCTATACAAAGATGCCGCAGATGTTGACATCTCTTTTATCCTACAGGGTAAAGCTAAAACACACGCCCTCGCAAACTACATTATCGATAATATCGCTGAAGTTCGTAGAGATTGTGTCGCATTTGTATCGCCAGAGCTTAGTGATATAACTGTTGCAAATATAGTAGACTTTGCTGGTAATCTAACTGCAAGTAGCTACGCTGTTGTTGATAGCGGATACAAGTATCAATATGACAAGTATGCTGATGTTTATCGCTGGATACCATTAAATGGTGACATCGCTGGACTATGTGCTAGAACAGACGATCTTAGAGATCCTTGGTTCTCTCCTGCTGGATATAGCAGAGGTAACGTTAAGAATGCTGTTAAGCTTCAAGTTAATCCTAATAAAGCTCAAAGAGACTTATTATACAAAAATAACGTCAATCCAGTTATCACTCAGCCTGGTCAAGGAACAATATTGTTCGGTGACAAGACTTTCTCTGGAAGCACTAGCGCATTCGATAGAATCAATGTTCGCAGATTGTTTATTGTTCTTGAGAAGACTATCAGTCGAGCGGCTAAGTCTACGCTATTTGAATTCAACGACGAATTCACAAGAGCACAGTTTGTCAATTTAGTTGAGCCTTTCCTAAGAGACGTACAGGGTCGAAGAGGCATTTATGACTTTAAAGTTATATGTGATGCGACTAATAACACCCCTGGTGTTGTAGACGGTAACCAATTCGTTGGAGACATCTATATTAAGCCAGCACGTTCTATCAACTTCATCCAGTTGAATTTCGTAGCAGTTAGATCTGGTGTAGAGTTCTCAGAGATCGTTGGCGCGGCTTGATAAATAACATAACAAACAAGGAGAAATAAACAATGGCTTTCAACATCAATGAAATTAAAAGCCAGCTGACCTTCGGGGGAGCCAAAGCGTCACTATTCCAAGTATCGATCACTAATCCGATCAATGGAATTGCTGACCTTAAGACACCCTTTATGGTACAGGCAGCACAGATTCCAGAGAGCACTATCGGTACAATTGAAGTACCTTACTTTGGACGTAAAGTGAAGATTGCTGGTGACAGAACATTCGCGGAATGGACTGTTACTATCATGAATGATGAAGACTTTCTAGTGCGTAATGCAATGGAAGAATGGATGGCTTCAATCAACTCTCATGAAGGCAATATCACACAGCTGGGCAGTTCAAGTGCATCTGAGTATAAAGCTCAAGCACAGATCACACAGTACTCAAAAACTGGTGCACCGCTTAGAACATATAACTTTAACGGCTTATTCCCAACGAATGTTGCTGCTATAGGTATGGACTGGGGCACAACGGATGACATCGAGAAGTTCGATGTTACATTCCAGTATGATTGGTGGAACGTCTCTGGTGGTATCACCGGCGATGGCGGCACCTCGGTATAATTGATAACGATAATTTAAAGGGAGAGAATAAACTCTCCCTGAGAATTAGAGGATAAAATATGGCAGAATTATTTGGTTTCGAGATAAAACGTAGAGCTGACAAAGAAGCGAAGAATATTCCTTCTTTCGTCCAAGCTAACGAAAACGATGGCTCTATTGATATAGCAGCCACGGGAACGGCAGCTAGTAGTTATTTAGACCTAGCAGGAACAGCACGATCAGAAGCAGAGCTTGTACAGAAGTACAGGTCTATGCTACAGCAACCAGAAGTTGCTCAAGCTGTAGACGATATCGTAAACGAAGCGATCAGCATATCTTCTAGCGAAAAAGTTGTCGAGTGCGTTACTGATGACGTTGATCAGCCAGATAATATCAAGAAAAAAATAAGGGAAGAGTTTGATACGGTTCTTAGACTTCTAGACTTTTCTTCTACTGGATATGATACGTTTCAAAAGTGGTACGTTGACGGAAGAATCAACTATCATGTGATGATTGACGTGACACAGCCTAAAAGAGGCATTCAAGAGTTACGCTATATCGATCCAAGAAAGATACGCAAGATTAGAGAGTTTGATACCAAAGGTCAGCAGAGCAATGGAAATGACAATAAGTTTCTGACTAAGCATATAAAAAACGAGTATTATCTGTACAGCGAAAAGGGCTTTATGGGTCAAGCAGGGTCTTCTGCTCAAACAGCTCACACAGGCGATAATGGTCTAACTGGACTTAAGATAGCAATAGATTCAGTAGTACACGCTAACTCTGGTTTACTGAATGAGACTAACTCACTCATCATATCTAATCTGCACAAGGCACACAAGCCTTTAAATCAGTTAAGAATGATGGAAGATGCTGTAGTTATTTACAGAATAGCTAGAGCACCAGAAAGAAGAATTTTTTACATTGATGTAGGTAATTTGCCTAAGGTTAAAGCAGAGCAATATCTACGAGATATGATGACTAAGCATAAGAATCGTTTAGTTTATGATGCCGCTACAGGTGACGTTAAAGATGATCGCAGACATATGAGTATGACTGACGATTTCTGGTTACCTAGAAGAGAGGGTGGAAAGGGTACTGAGATCACTACATTGCCTGGTGGTCAGAATCTAGGTGAACTAGATGACGTACTATACTTTCAGAAGAGACTATTTAAGTCTCTGAATGTACCCCTCTCTCGTATGGAGACAGACAATGCATTCTCTCTAGGTAGAGCCTCGGAGATATCAAGAGATGAGATTAAATTCAGCAAGTTTATAAGTAGATTGAGATCAAAATTCTCATCGCTGTTTGATAAGATTTTAGAGAAGCAATTGATACTTAAAGGAGTCATTAAACCTGACGAGTGGGCAGAAATACAAGCCACTATCAGATATGATTTCATGAGTGATAACCACTTCGAAGAGTTAAAAGAAAGCGAAGTTCTAAGAGAAAGACTGAACCTCTTAAGAGATATTGACGATTATGTTGGTAAGTATTACTCAGCAGACTGGGTAAGAAAGAATGTTCTCATGATGAGTGAAGATCAGATCGAAGAAATGCGAAATCAGATCGAAGAGGACGAAGAAGACTCGAATGACGCAGAAGACGAGTTCGGAGATGGAGACAATGAAGGCGAAAGTAGTCCAGAAGAGGATTCTCCAGATGACGAGCCTAAAGATGACGAGCCTAAAGACGACGATATCGGTGAACCGTCTTTAGCCTAGTAATTATAATAAAGTATAAATAACCATATAAGTAAGGAGATAGATATGAGTGTTAGTGATTTGATTAAGAGTGCGATGGATAAAGATGCAGAGTCTTTCGAAACATCGTTTGATGGTATTATGGCAGATAAAATGACTTCGGCTATCGAAACAAAATATGACACTATGTTTGGCGCTAAAGCAGACTCTGCTGAAGAATCGACAGACGTAGAAACAGACTAGGAATAAAAGGAATAAACATGAAATCTTTTAAGCAGTTCGCAGAGACAGTAGAGATCATTAGAGATAAGGATCAAGCCTTTGTTGACAAGCATATTGTAGACATTAAGGATCTTCCTGATGGTTATAAGCAGGCAGAAGTACTTGACTTATCAGCTAATCGTCTTGCTGATCTTGAAAAGGGTGAAGATAAGGAAGTATATGAAGCAGTGGAATTCACTGAAGAAGAGATGACTGACGCCCAGAAAGCGAAGAAAGAAAAGATCGTTAAAGAACTCAAAAAGAAAATGAGTGAGTTCAAAGGTCGTTACGGTGATAAAGCTACTGATGTATTGTATGCGACTGCTACTAAGATGGCAATGAAAGACGAAGATGAAGACGAAGATGATCTAGAAGAGTCGTACAAAGAAGGCTACTACTCAGAAGGCGTTATCGCTGACTTAGAGAAGATCGTTAAAACTAAGAGCATGGGCGAAGTCAAGTTCAAAGATGGTAAGAAGCAGAAGATCGATCTCTTCTCAGCATCTGCTGTGCTTAATGCGTACAAATCGTTAAATTCAGTTAACAAGAAAAAAGTTGAAAGTATGTTATCTGACAAGACACAGTTTACTCGATTCGTATCTTTCGCAATGCAAGCAAGCAAATAAGGAATAGATATGAGCTTACTAATCAAAGAAATTGTTGAAGACGTAGAATATATCACTGAAGCCAAAGAAGATGGCACTAAGCAGTATTTCATCGAAGGCATCATTATGCAAGGTGACATCAAGAACCGTAATGGTCGTATGTATCCTAAAGAGATCCTTGCTAAAGAAGTGAAGCGATATAACGAAACTTACGTTCAGAAAAACAGAGCATATGGCGAGTTAGGGCATCCAGCAGGTCCAACGATTAATCTTGATCGTGTATCTCATATGTTTACAGAGTTAAGACAAGAAGGTTCTAACATCGTTGGTCGTGCTAAAGTAATGGACACGCCAATGGGTAAGATCGTTCAGAACATCATGGACGCAGATGGTACTTTAGGTATTTCATCTCGTGGCATGGGTTCTATCAAACAGAATAAGAGTGGTATCATGGAAGTCCAGAGTGACTTTATGTTAGCTACCGCAGGGGATATTGTAGCCGATCCATCAGCACCAGACGCTTTCGTTAAGGGAGTGATGGAAGGTGTAGATTGGATTTACGATGTAGCTTCTTCTTCATGGGAAGTGGCGAACACATTTGACGAGATCGAAGAAGAGATCAAACAGACTGCAAGAGTCTCTACAGCAGAATTAGAGATTAAAGCAGCCGCATTGTTTGAGAAATTTGTACGCTCTTTGTCTAAATAACAATTTTTATAAATAGTAATAACGATAATTACTTTAAAGGAGAAGTCTAAATGAGTGAAGAATTAGGAAAAGACCTAGACCTAGAAGAAGCGAAAGCAACTGGCGAAGATGCAGAATCAGCCGATGCCGTAACTCCTGAAGGTGGAAAGGATAAAAAGCGTAAAGATAAAAAGGGTGGAGAAACTAAAGCTGATGACGTTGAAGATGACGTTAAAACTCCACAGGGCACTAACACTGCTGGCTTAAGTGAAGCTGTTGATCGTTTATTCGAAGGAACTGAGTTTTCTGAAGAATTCAAATCATCTGCCGTTGCAGTATTCGAAGCCGCCGTACACGAAAGTGTCCTTGCTGAAACAGCAACTTTGGAAGAAAAGTTTGAAAGTGATCTTCAAGAGCAAGTAGATGCTACTGTTGAAGAGCTAGTAGAGAAAGTAGATCAATACTTAGACTATGTTGTTGAAAACTGGATGTCTGAAAATCAGGCTACAGTAGAAAGCAATATCAAAGTTGAAGTAGCTGAATCGCTATTAGATAGCATTAAAGGTCTCGTTTCTGAGCATAACCTTGAAATCGATCAAGAGCAAATCGACCATGCCGCTGAACTTGAAATTGAGCTTGAAGAAGCTTCTATCAAGTACAACGAAGTTGTTGAGCAAATGATTGAACTTAAGGAAGCTAAGTCACAAGCTGAAAATGAAATCGCATTCAAAACAGTTTCTGAGGAATTAACTGACACTCAAGCGGAAAAATTGCGTGTTCTCTCAGAAGGTATTTCTTTTGATACAGTTGAAGACTACAGCAAAAAGTTAGAAGCAATTAAAGCTAACTACTTCGCTGAATCTGCTACAACTGTTGTAGAAGAAGAAACTGATCTTCTACAAGAAGAGACTACGGAAGATGTAGCGCCTGTATTAGACGCTTCAATGCAAAGCTACACACAGTCGCTTAGCCGCTTTTCGAAATAACAAATTTTATAAATAGTAATAAGTAAAAAATCTCAAATAAAGGAGAACCATAATGAGAAATGAAGAACTAATGAAAAAGTGGGCACCGATTCTAGAGCACTCTGCTCTTCCCGCTATTCAAGACTCACATAGAGAAGCTGTTACAGCAACTCTTTTAGAAAACACTGAAACTTCTATTAAAGAAGGTTCAAGCATGGGCTCTACAGGTATCTTATCTGAAGCCGTTCCTGGTAACAGCACTTCTGATGCCGCTAACTATGATCCAGTATTGATCTCTTTAGTTCGTCGTGCAATGCCTAACTTAGTAGCATATGATATCGTTGGTGTTCAGCCAATGACTGGACCTACTGGTCTTATCTTCGCTATGCGTTCACAGTACGGTGCTGGTTTTTCTGGCAACGATGCTGGAACTGGTGAAGCATTATTTGGCGAAGCTAACTCTGGTTTCTCTGGTAACGGAACAGCTAACAGTAACAACGCTGACGGTACATATAATGCAGTTGGTGAAGGCAACGCTACAGCTACTGCTGAAGCACAAGGTGTTGGTCTTGCTGAAGGCACTCCAAACACTCCTGCTAACCCAATCGCTGAAATGTCTTTCAAGATTGAGAAAGTTGCTGTAACTGCTGTATCTCGCGCTCTTAAAGCTGAGTACACTTCGGAACTAGCTCAAGACCTTAAAGCAATCCACGGTCTAGACGCTGAAACTGAGCTTGCAAATATGCTTTCTGCTGAATTGCTTGCTGAAATCAACCGTGAAGTAGTTCGTAAAGTATACACTGCTGCTACAGTTGGTGCTGCTAACACTGCTACTCCTGGTACTTTCAACCTTGATGTTGATGCCAACGGTCGCTGGTCAGTAGAGAAGTTTAAAGGTCTTATGTTCCAAATCGAGAAAGAAGCTAATGCAATTGCACAAGCAACTCGTCGCGGTAAAGGTAACATCATCGTATGTTCATCTGATGTAGCTTCTGCTCTTCAAATGGCTGGTGTTCTTAACTACGCTCCTGCTTTGAACAACAACTTGCAAGTAGATGATACTGGTAATACTTTCGCCGGTGTTCTTAATGGTCGTTTCAAAGTATACATCGATCCATTCGCTGCTGCTCAATACTTGGTAGTTGGCTACAAAGGCACTAACGCTTTTGATGCTGGTATCTTCTATTGCCCATACGTTCCATTACAAATGGTTCGTGCAGTTGGCGAGAACAGCTTCCAATCTAAGATTGGTTTCAAGACTCGTTACGGCATCGTTGCTAACCCACTTGGTGGTGAAGTTGGTCCAGATAGCGCCAATGATGGCACTGATGGTACACTTCTTGGTAACGGCTTAGCTGCTGGTAAGAACTTGTACTACCGTAAAGTTATTGTTTCTAACTTACTATAAGTTTAGTATAACAATAAGATTCGGGATTAACCCGAACATGATTAGGGGATCTTTCGAGATCCCCTTTTTTTATACATATAAATAAGTGTATACCAGAGGAATAATATATGGCTAATCTAACAACAAACGTAAACTTTTTGTCTCCTATCGAGTTCAAGCTTGTTCTTGACAGGCTACCTAATGTCGAGTTTTTTGTGCAATCAGCAAATATTCCTGGCATTACATCTGGAGTAACAGATCGTCCCACACCATTCAAGACATTGCATGAGCCTGGCGATAAGATATCGTATGATGACTTTCAGGTATCTATCATATGTGATGAAAATATGGTTGCGTACAGAGAAGTCTCCGACTGGTTAGTTGCGCTTACATACCCTAAAGACTTTACACAATACGC
>Ga0208660_1000630_pt1 | contig 14131 bp, 9 predicted proteins | sample DEB08_DNA_13_FD_184527 | JGI IMG/M metagenome (GOLD analysis project Ga0208660, IMG submission 184527) | Aqueous microbial communities from the Delaware River and Bay under freshwater to marine salinity gradient to study organic matter... | ecosystem: Environmental > Aquatic > Marine > Coastal ... | reverse complement strand
AAGAACCTTCAAATCATCCATCAGTACTGAGTGCATATCAGCAGCTGGGTTGTCTTTATCTCCCAGAACAGCATTTCTGATGTTATCAGAATTCAACTCATCCAAAGGTCTCAACGCATCAAGCAGAGCCAATGACCACTGGGTCTGCATACCTTTGTCTTTGGCTCGAGCTGCTTTCTTTGCAGCTGTGCCAAGTGCCTCAATCATGCTGCTACGTGTGATGCCCTGACCGTCTTGTAGGTTCTGAAGCTCTGGAGCCAAAGCTTCAATAATATCCTCATTGCCTTCAATGGATCCAAGAAGATTCACGTAGTCTTCTGTGTCCTGCCTGCTCACCCTGACAGCACTCTTAATTTGAGTGCTTGTCTCTGGATCCAGTGTCGCAATCTCTGTCAATCTATCAGATGTCTCAGAGAGCCGCTGAGAGGCCTCAGCACGGGCTTCTACGCCAGCTGCACCTCCTTGTGCCATTTGCTCTTCACGAGCTTCAGCGGCTTTAGATATGCCCTCTCCTGCAAGAACTCCAAGCTCTTTGATTGTACCAAGTGCAGTCCCTGGTCCCTGCAAAGTAGCTGTAGAAAGAGTACCCCCAATAGCTCCGAGAGTTGCTGACTCTCCAAGATCTTCAAGCATGTCTTTTTCGACACCTGCCAGATTCTGGCCGGCAGAGCTTGAAAGAGTAGTACCGCCTTCTATGAGAAACTCTTCTCCGCTTTCTTTGGCCACTGTTTTAGTGGTGTTCCAAATGGTTGTGCCTAGTGTTTTACCAGCTGTGACACGCAACGGACCAGCTTCCAACTGAGGTGCAATTTTACCAGTAAAGTAACCAACACCTGCGCCTAGAGTTCCAGCATATACACTTGCTTCATTAGCCAGATTTTCCAGTGCTTCTGCATGGGTCATTCCTTTAGCACGAAGAGCGTCATACTCTTCGATGCCGTTCATCTCATCCCATGACTTATTCAAAATCTCGTTGCGAGCCATACCAGAAGCAGCACCGGATTCGATCGCAGCATTTATAACTGGAACCGACGCAATAGCTTTCTTGCTAACAAGTTCTTTGCCTTCTTTGGTTGCCAGGAATCTTAGAGCTTCTGCACGGGTTTTGCCCTCGTTCATCAGGTCAGTCAGTGCTCCAGCTTTACCTGTAATTTTGGTAAGCAAACCAATCCCTGCAAGAGACCCAACGCCCTGTGCTGTAAGATCTCCAAGCATAGAAGGATTACTTAGGTAGTTCTCAGCGGTGTTCCCAATATCACGAGCAACCCTACGAACACCTGCTGCGAATCTAGAATTACCGTCGTCTACATCACTGTTGTACTGCGCAGCTGAGTCTTCTTTATCTAGCTGCTGCTCTACCTGAACCAAATCACGGTTCTTCTGCCAAACTTCAGACTTGAGTGAGTCAGTCCAAGCATTCACACTGTCGCTAAAACGAGCAACTTTGTTACCTAGATTTTGTCTTGGAAGTTCTTGTCCTGTAATAAGCTCAGTCAGATCATCAGCTCTGTTAGTTGTAAAATCAACCAAATCAGCGCCTAGCTGTGCAACTCCCAGACCAAGATTTGCTGCGCCTTGAACCACACCAATACCAGTGTCTCCAATACTTTCTCCTAAGCTTTTCTCAAGAGATTTAACGGCACGGGCTTTGTCGGCCGCAGCAACATATTTTTGCCGAGCTTCAACACCATCCATACCGTATTTGTTGATCAGCAGCAGATCATCTAGTTTGCGGAAATCATTAACAACCTCAGCATTCTCACCCAAATCATTGCCATTCTCAGCTGCAACAGCAAGCCGTGTGAAAAAATTCTCACCGCCTTGCTTAAGCTTTTTAGCTGCAGCAGCATTTTTCACAGATGCACGTTTCGCTTCAACAGGGGAGGTTGTACTAACCTCTCCTGTTAAACTTGCTACATCCAATCTGTTTGAGAAATAGTCAGAAGCTTGGCGTGTGAGATTGGACATTGTTTAACCTATGTGTGCAAGAAACATGTAGACTTATCGATCTATAATAGGCCTACCCAGCTTTTGATCCATCCAACCTGATATAGGATCAGCATTTCTCATCAATGGCTGAGAATCTAAGTATGGTTTTGATGGGGTAGGGATTGGGATATTGGATCCAGACGTAAGAGTTCCAGGATTTTCTGCCTCTAACCTAGCCAACTCTTCTGCAAGCACTTTAGATTCGGGAGTTATCGCAGCTTCAGCAGCATCAGCTTCTGATTTTTTAGCGTATTTCTCTATCAGAGTGCTGGCTTTGTTTCGTGCTTTTTCAATTTCTGCCCAAGCTGCTGCTTGCCCAGCAGCATCGTTACGTGTCTTGGCCAAAGCCCATTTGTTGTAGGCTTTGCTCAGATCAGTTTTGACTGAGGCCAGTGCTTCTTGGTTCCGCTCGTTGGCACTGATTTTAGATTGTACTGTTGCAATGTCTCCTGCGCCTTTGATGTCTTCAAGACGTTTATTTACTGTCTTCCAATCTATCTTTTGGCTGCTGCCTATCAAAGTACCTTTCAGGCTTGATTCGATTACTGACGCAACTACTTCTTCGGGCAGCCCTGTACTTTTAGCAAGTGCTTTGCCTTTATCATTAATTGTTGAAGTCCAGTTTGCGACAGTTGAATCACCATCTTTGGTTTCAGCAGTCAGCCTCTGAGCCACATCTTGGATTGGATCAGTAATGCCGTCATATTTTGCATAAGCTTCTGTGTAAGCACGGACAACATTATCTGTGCTCGAAGCCAAGTTAAGACGCTCACCCATACGTGTGAGGCTACGATCGACTTCAACGACATTTGGATTAGTCTTGATCTCTTCAAGGTGCTCAGGTGCAGCTTGCCAATGCGCATCATCAATCCCATCCACAGCACGTAAGTATGCTGCTTCAGTTACGGGATCAAAGTTCTTGTTAAGAACAAAGCGTCTCACTTCTTCCTTGGATTTAAACTGCGTGCTGTCAGCCAAAGTTGCTACATCTAAAGTAGCTTTTTTGCTCAACTCTGTTGCTGCATCTGAAAGAGCAAGATCTTTTTGTTCACGAGCATATTGAGCATCCTCACGTGGATTCAGAACATTCTGCTCACGTTCAAAATCAGCTGCGTTTTGTTCACGAAGCTGTTCCTGGGTCGCAATTGTAGACAACGTACCTTGGTTTAGTACGTTGTTTCGTTCCATTTCATTACGCGTATTGTCCCGAGTTAAGAAGCTATCTTGCAAGCCACGGATGTTTGCCATGCTGTCTTCTGTGAGGTCATTCTGGTTCACGCCTAGGGCACCAAAGCCTCCATTAGCCATGGCACCCTGGAGAGCCTTTACGCCGGCGTCTCCGCCTCCTGCAGCAGACATGATCTCCATGGCTCGAGACTGTGCAGCACGTCCTGCTTCACTCATCTCACGGCCTCGGATATCGCGTCCTACGTTGCCAAGTCCTGCAAAGGCTTTGCCCCACAGACTACCTGCAACTTCCATAGAATCTGCTGCCCCATCGAAGTCAGGAGCTGCAACGCTTTGCCATGTAATTCTACCGTTAGCCATGAGTCAGTTCCTTACGTAAGGGTGTATTTTTTGAGATAGTCAGAGACCTGTCCATCATTCAAACCAGCCATCGCCTGACGAGACGTGAGCTTGTCTTCCAGGGCCATATTGAAAGAAGATTTGGTGTTCGCCATGTTCTGATTGAAAGCATCTTTTTGAAAGGCCAGCTGCTGCTTATTAATCTTGTTAGCCTGAATGGCTGCGTATACCTGACCCAAGGAGCCGACAGCATCCATGATGTTGCCAAACTTCTCCCAACCAAAACCTGATTTAGCAGGCGGTTCAGTAGGATTCTTACCAAGGCCATTTGGTCTTGCTTGAGGTCGTATTTGCCCAGATCCTCCGACCGAACCTACGCCAACTTGTGGAGCCAAAGAAGACATTGGGCTTCCGCTCATCCAAGTCTGCATTGAATCTGATGTCATAGATCCTTGAGGAAGACCAAGAGGTGTTTGTCCCCCCATCATACCATCTGTCAGACCTCGAGTACGATTAGCACTGCCAGGAACATAACTACTCGCTACAGTCATTGGATCTTCTTCGTTCGGAAGAAACTGCCCATATGTGAATGGTTCCATATCATCATCTCCTTAATGTCAGCTTCGCTACAATGCGGTACGCTTTGGTGTGGTAGGGGAAGTTACCGTATTGCCATTGGAAGCTGCAGAGTGGTGCTAGAGAAGTCTTCAATCAACGCGTGACTCAACATGACAATGTCGCTGCCTGTGAGTAGGGTACGTGTTAGGAAGCTTTCGCTGCTTTCTCCGTTATAGTCTTCAGTGGCATCTGTAAGTAACATACTGCTTATTGCACCATTAGTCATCCCGAGAATTTCCTCTGAGAGTTTTTCTATCTCAGACATCTCTTTTTCGTAGTTGGTGCTTAGATTTTCTAGTTCGACACCGATAGCTGCAGTGTCAGCATTGAGCCAAGCTGTGTAAGATTCAGTTACTGAGCTTGTAATACTAAGCAGGTTCTTAGCGCTAAACAGTTCGCTCCAGTCGATGTCAAAGTTACCAGTGTTCATGTAGTTTGTGGCAAATTTGAAAGCAAAGAATGTTGCTATGGTTCCGATGATCGCCCCTAGTTTGTCTCCAAAGATTTCTGTGGAAGCCCACTTGATCAAGGAAGATATTACAACTGCTGCAATCTGATTTGCGATAGCACCTACAATAGCGGCTGATGCTACAGATGCTCCAAGATACGTTCCTAGAGCTATGTTGCTACCAAGTATTCCTGTGCCGCCTGATAGTCCAAAGAGGCCAGGAAACACAATGGACAAGCCTATAGCTGCTGCCAAAAGCAAAAACTTGAAAAACTTACTAGCATACCAAGGTATTTTCACCTGTTCGTAAGAATTGAGAACCAGATAAGAACATGATCCAGCTAGGTTTGCTAATTTGCTTAGGCCAAAAGCTTTGATTGTTGGATCGTGTAGAGGAAGAATAAATCCAGAAATTTCTTCCGATTCCAAAGCTTCTTTGGCTGTGATTTCTACAGAGTGACCATCGTAGATGCTGTTGTAGTGCTTTGCGCCTACAACAGTCATACGTGTGAATCTGTACTGATCAATCTGATGGAACAGGTAAAACCTGTTCATCGGCTTTCTTACCCAGTCTTCCTTCCAATCCCTGGGATCCACAGAATCCTGTATGCGCTCTCTGGTTTGGTAAAGGTAGTCAGTTCCCAAATGGACCCAGTAATCTCCTGCAGATGCAAAGCCTCTATCTAACACCCCGTCGTATGTTTTTGCATTTCCTATATACAGACGCTCTTCTATGAATGCCCATTCAACAGACGTACGCAGCCTTGTCAGGTCTGTTTCATCCTGAGCAAACTTGATCATGTTCATAGCAGGCGGCCCTGCTATGAAACTTGGGTTGGTTGGAGGAACTCCCAGCAGTTCTGGATGCGCCTTAAAAAACTCTTCTTTTCTGAAGTCTGCGGCTTTGTCGTTATCCGTAGCTTTTTGCCACTCCTCCCATAGGTGAAAAGCTTCTACATACTCGTTGTATTTATCCTGAAATTCTTTCCAGTCATTTTTGTCTTGCACTTCTGCTTCAGCCAAGAGCTCAAAAAACTTATACAAATATTCTTGAGCATAAGGATTCACAGTGTTCAAGGACACGCCAGACATCATGAAAGCAAAGTCGATGTCATCAATGTCTGGATTATCTTCAAGCCTAGAAATCATCTCAGTGACTTTGTCACCAGTCATTTTTTTAAATGCTTTTTGGACAACAGCGTATGTGTCTGCATAAGCAGGATCGTTGATCATCTTGTCTTGTATCTTGATCGGCAAGGCTGGATAGAATTCTAAAATTGTTGAACCGGGGGTTTCTAACGTGTCAAAAACTACGTTTCCTGATCCCATGCGATAAACAAACAGTTGTTCGGGTCCGTATGTAGAGAAGTCTGTCACAGGGTCCAAAGTCACAACTTGATACACTGCGTATAGCAATCTCCCGTCATTCTGTAGTCCCCAGAGCAAATCTGCGGGGGCAGGGATGCGTGTCTGTGTGACTACGGGGGGATCACCTATGGAGAACTCTATGATGATCTCCTGGGTGTTCTCGTCGTAGTTTGGGATCCATTCATCCCTGCTTAGCTCTGGATGATTTTCAAAGATCCAAGCTTCTGCAAAGTAATCGATGTCAGCTGTATCAATGATAGCTGATGTAACACGAGCTGTCTGTTGAGCAGTTAACCCAAGTATCGTTTTAAGCGCTGATGATATGACAGCACCGTCAACAAGCTTTTGGCCAGTAACAGTTGCTGTAGGAAGAAAACCTGGGTGGTTAGATTTGAGCCAATTAAAAGTTTTTCGATGTTTTGCTCCAACACTCCCAGTCAGGACGTTTTTCAAGTCTTCGGATAAGTTACCTGAGCCTTTACTTAATGCGGAGCCTAAGACGGTAAGCTTAATGACGTCTTCTTGATCGGCTTCATCCCCAGCCAAATTATAGACTGAGGATGCTACGTAGGTCTGCGTTTTACTTGAGAATAGACCCATCTCATTTACAGACCTACGTTTTGTTTCAAATTCGTAAACAGGGTGCCGAAATTTTCTGTGTTCATAGGTACTGGAGGTTGTGTTGCATCATCCATGGATCTCTGAGTCATCCACAGATCCAGGTTAAGCTTCGCAACCTTGGCTTCAGCATCACGCTTGTAGCTTGTGATCTGTTCAGAATGCAGATCTTTCTGTTTGCCAATTGCGCCGGCAACAGCAGATGCATCAGAACGTGTATCCAACGTCTTGGCTCTATTTGCTTCACCTTGTTCATCAAGGTTAAACTTTTGAGCAGGAAGGATGAAGCTGTTGGTGTACTCGACACCAGCCGTTTCTGCACTGGTTTTAGCTACCTGTGATGGATACAGGCTAGAGAGCTGATAGACCTTCACGTCGGTATCTGCATCCACGTTGTTTTTCTGAGACGGTAAGACAGAAGCTGTCTGATACAGTATCTGATCTTTCTGTGCAGTCACACGGCTGATCTCAGCTGTGGATACATCAATCTGGCTCTGCAATCTGAGCACTTCTTTAGGCAAGACGTCACTCAGTTGGTATGCGCTGATGGATGTTTGCGACTGGAGCTGAGCCAACTCTGCTGGCTTCATAGTCACTGTATCGTACGTAAGTCCTGCTGTTTGAGCATCAATACGGAGCTCTTCTGCAGAGGAGATAGCAATATCAGCACTCAGTTTATCAACCTGCTTTGGCAGTATGTTGGTTGTCTCATAACCCATCTGAGCAGTCTGGGCATCTACCCTCAGTTCTTCAGCGTTAACCAGATTTACATCTGCTGTGATCTTAGCCAATTGCTGAGGCAGCAGGTTGGTGTTGGTGTATTCTTTACCAGCAGTATCTGCAGACACACTTGCAAGCTGAGCAGGTAGAAGATTTGCGGTGGTGTACGTTGTTCCTGCAGTCTCAGCTGTAACACTAGCCAGCTGTGCCGGCAGCAAATTATCTGTCTGGTAACCAATTTGGTTCCCCTGCAGAACCAAGAGATCGTACTGCGCTTCTGTGGTTGCGAGCTCTTGTTTGGCATTGGCGTAGGCCACCTCTTTGGTGGCTTTGTCTACTTCCAATGCTTTCAAAGACATCTTGTCTAGTTCGATCGCTACACGCGCACGTACGACAGCTGCTTCAGCTGCACGTGCTTGCTGTTGTGCTGTGGCAGCCTGCCAGTAAGCCGTGTCTTTAGTTAGAAGAAATTGAACAGCCGAGCCCATAGCTGTCTGTGTGAGAGCCACATAAGCCTCTCGGTACTCTGTGCCACTCATTCGGTTGGCTCGGTACTCTTCAGAGAGATGCTCTTTGATGGACTGCATCAGGGCATCAAACATGCCCGCACCACCAACCTTACGCTCTGTCAGATCAGCTTCTGTGAGGGTAGGGAGGGCAGCGTACAAAGGGTTGTCAGTTGCGTCAGGTATGACGAACTGAGCCCCAGTAAGGTCTGCTGGCGAGTGGGAAAAATCAACACCTGCTATCAGTGATGGCAGCAAGGTATTCGCAAGTACGTCTGTATCAGCCATGAGATTTCCTACTCGTCAGCAGTTTCTTTAGTCCAGTCCAGCTGAAGCACGTTGTACGTTAGCCAGCTTTTCCAGTTCTTTCTGTGTCAACTGAGGCAACTCTTCCAGAGCAAACTCAGGTACCCACCGTGTCGAAACATCAATGTTTCCAGTGTTTTTGTTTTGTTTGGTTTTCTTCTGAAGGAACTTCCGGCTCTTCAACTGCGTGAAGATGAAAAACGGAATATGGTAGCCTTCGTCTGTGGCTTCACCGTAGGGAATGTACTTCTTCACACTGCCCAAATACTTGTTCACAACTGTGAAGATCTCACCTGGGAGATCAGACTTATCTGGGTTCAAGTTTGCAATACGTACACGAACCAAACGAAGCTGTTCACGCTTCATCTTTTCACGGATAGCAGTAGTACGCTGTACTTTGGTCATGGACTCAAAGTCAGGCTCTTCTTCTTTTGGTTCGGCCAAAGCTTCATTTACTTTCTCACGAAGAGCAGGGAGCTTAATGCGTGGAGACGGCTTAAGACCAAGCTGATTGGCTCGCTCCATCAACATCTCAAATTCCATTTCTTCGGTGAGTTCTACTTCACCAGTTTCTTCATTCAGCTCTACGTTGCTCATGAGGGGATCCAGTTTATGGTTAAGAAAAAGTAAGTGAGGAGCCGAAGCTCCTCACTCAGTTGCCAAGGTTAGATTTTGGCCAGTGTCTTGATAACTGCCAGACGCTCAGGACGCAGGATCATTGTACCGTGGTACCATTTGATCGAGCTGAAGCCTGTTTCGCCATATGGATCAGTACGATCCGCAGTCTCTTTCCCAGGCATCTTTGTGGTGATTTTGAACTTCATGGATTTGCCGCCAGACTGGAAGCCAATACATGTGAAGCTCTCTGCACCTACGCAGAGCATTGGGAAGACATCGTAGTTACCGCCCGTAGACATGTAGCCTGGGTTGGTAGTCTCTGCAGCACCAGCGCCTGCCCAGTTGAGCATTTCTGGAACCACAACGATACGGAACTGGTCTACAGTGCCGATCTCGCCGTTCAGAGTTGTCGAAGCGTTTGCGTACTTCTCAACCGAAACAAACGCTGGGTTGTTGAAAAGGTCAGTCATGCCCTTCACAACAGATTCCAGCTCAGAACCAATGTACAGGACACGGCCGGAGTTGATTGTTTTGGTGTCGATCATACGAGAGCCGGAGATGACCTTCGTCTGCTTTGGAGTACGGTTGTCATTCAGCGTACGGTTAAGACGCATCAGATCTTCGTAATCAACTACAGCTGGGTCAGCGGACTCACCATCAATTGTGACGTCAGAGACAGCGTCGCCTGTGTAGACAACCACACCAGCACCAGCCAGCAGTTCTTTTTGCAGAACGGCTTCTGTCAGCTGTGTAGCGCCAGTGACCATCTCACGAGACAGGTGCTGGTACAGATCTTCGTCGGAATCAAAGTCCATGGATTCTTGTGTGAACTCATGGAAGAAACCGAACTTCAGCAGGTTACCTTTACGCTGCAGACGAGTGAAGCCGACACGGTTAACGCGGCCACCTTGTTCTGTCAGTGTTGGAAGCTTGCCATCGATCGCACCAATGTCTTTGGACGAGCCATAGAGGTTACCGTTTGCGTAAGATGCACCAGCAGCGTCGAGACCTTGGTCGTTGACGTTACGGTCATCCAGCAGTGGGATGTAGTGGTACACACGGATCTCTTTACCGTAGTGCTTAGGCATGGATGTGACATCAGCCATCGGCATGAAGTACATTTCTTTCTGGGCTTCGATAAGCGCTTTGCGCTGCCAGAAGAAGGTATTCATCTGGCTAGAGCCAGCGCCTTCTACCGAGGATGGTGTGGTGTTTGGATCATTATAAAGTTGCATAACTCTATCCTCAAATTCGAGGTGAAGTCGCTGCTAAGATTTCATCGTCCGTCATACTGAACGGATCAAATTCCTTCTTAGAGGACGTTTGTGGGGTGGAACGCGAAGGTGAGGCTGCCTTTGCACGGTCGCCGTTTGAAGCTACATTGCGTTTGCTGGAACGTGTCCCTACGGGCTGAGGAGTAGTCTGTTGCTGAACTGGAGCAGCGGGTGCCTGTGCAGGCTGGCCTTGCTCTGATCCAGGAACCAAACGTCCTTGGGCGTGTAGTGCATCACCAACAGTACGGTATGCTTCAACGAATGGCGTATTAGTTGACAGATTGCCTAGAGCTTGTTGCTTCTCAATTTCACCAGAGATGCGGTCATAAATGCCGTTTCCTCGGTGTTCGTTGATCAGCGACATGATCTTAGGATCTTTAAATATCGCCTCTTTACTCTGTGCATCCCAAGTATCGTTGATCAAACTGACGGTGGTTTTCCCCTCTGGATTGGACATAACGTCTTCCAGAACGCTGTGGAATTCCATCTCTTGATCGCTGACAGTGTGGTTGCCAGGGCGGTAGCTGGGCTCTTCAGAAGTGTCCAGATCCATTGGATCCATATTACTGTCTTTGAGCAGCTTTTCAATTGCCGTTTTATCTCGGCTTTGCAAATCAATCATGAAGTTGATTTTTGCTTCGTCTAGAAGATTGTTGTTCTCCAACATCCTCATTAGTTTGAGGTTCGGCTTAAGTGCCGTCATCTTCTTAATGTAGTTAGCGCCTTGTTGCATAAGGCGGATAACTTCATCAGGGTTCTCGGGAGTGAACTCTCTACCGTTAGCCTTAAATGGAGCCATGATTTGTTTGTAAGCGTCTTCGTAGTTTACAGCTGAAACGGCAGCCGTTTCAGTCTTAGCTGCATCATCATCTGTTTCATCTGCAGGTTTGGTGTCTTTTGCAGCAATCGGTTCGTCTGTTTTTTCTTCTTCCTGCTCTTCCGAAACCGGCTCTGTGACATCAGGCTCTTCTTCCTGCTTTGGTGTGCTTTGGTGTGATTCATCTGAAAAGACATCGTCTGATCCAGAAGAGGCGGCTTCCTCTTCCGTCTCTGTTGGTTCTTCTACTGTACCTTCTTCTGGTTCATCATCTTCGACAGGAAGACTAAGCGTATCTTCCAAAGGGACTGACCCTTGGTTTCCAGCACGAAGTTCTTCACTCAAGCTTTCAGAATCAGTAGGACTCTCGGCTTGAAGAAAATCATCATCGGACATCTCGTCCCAGTTTTGCGTATTTTCACTCATTACAATGATCCTTCCTGAGTCAGATCATCAATGACTTCTTCATTATCCCGGATTTCGTTTTCAGCCATGTTACCCAGAGTAATAATTGTCTGCAGGTACTGACGATAGTTAGAGATAGACTGGATCTGCAGAATGATTTCATCCCGCTTATCTTTAAGGTTTGGATCAGCTGAGATGCTTACAAGACGTGCAGCTTCCTCAATAAAATAACCTTGTTCAATGACTTCTCTGAAATCACGATTTTTCATCAACTTATAAAGCTGATCACGTTTTTGAACCAGTTTCCGAGCTTCTGCGATACTCAGTTCAATCTCTTGAATTTGTGAATCTAGCATGACCATCCTTACCAATGCATCTCATAGGGTGTTGAATCTATTCAAGACAAATTCCCATCGGTCAACATCTCTTCAATCTTGTCGTATATGACTGCCTGTTGGATATTCTCATCAGAAGGACCTTCTGGACCTTTGTTCAGAATCCCTTTGGTGATCTCCAAAGACTTATTGCCTTTAGCTTGTCCACCTTGCTTAGCCATATCACGAGCGTGTTTAGTACCCGTCTCCTGTTCAACAAAGTCTAGATCAGCTTGATCTGCTTTAGCCATCTCAGCGCGTGCCTTAGCTTGGTTCAACATGATGTCAGACTCGAGCTTGGCGTTCTCCAACTCCAGCTTTTGAATGCTGAGTTCTTTAGCTCTCACATCCATAGGATCTGGTTCTGGTTTGAATGTCTCAATACGTTTGGCCAGATCAGGCATACGCTTAAGCCGTGCTATCTCTCCCAGGATCATCTGAGTCATAGAGAAGTCCATCGTGTTACCGATCGTCTGCAACATGAAGGACAGGTCTTGTGCTTGGTTCTGGTCGATCTCTGCTGTGGAAATATCCACAATGAGATCAAACTCGCCTGCCAAGTCTTCCCTACGAATGGTGACAAACTCTTCATTGGTGACCCGAATGACTTCCTCTTCTGAGAGGAACTCCTGGTTCATCATAATCATCTTGCGGCCGCACTCTTTAATGCCTTGAGCCAGACGACGAAGGATGGCCATCTCACGCTTAGATGCAGCGTCCAACATGCCTTTGATTCCGGCTGCCACATCACCATAAGCTTCACCTGAGAGACCACCTGAGAAGGCTTTTACGCCTGTCAGAGCTTCAGCTTCTTGGTTCTGAAGCTGCATCATATTCATCGCAGATGCAGGTATGTCAGGATACTTGTGTTGGTGTATCGCAGCATTGGGCGGCATGTTTGGGTTAAACTCATAGTCGTTACCCGCTTCATAGCGACGCCTGTTTGCGTGATCCAACATGCCCTTTGCAAAGCCAGTCTGGCCATTTGCAGAGCGACCCATGAGATCAATCATGCCGCGTGTAAGCGCTCCTTGGATAGCTTGGTTCTCTGCCAACAGCTCCGCATCAGGCTCACCATGTACGCTCTTTTTAATGGGCATATATGGGATGATGACCAAAGGAAGTTCTTGATCTGGAAAAGGGTTCTTTTCCATTCTGATCATCGTATCACCGACCCAAGTAGCTACGATCGGTTGAAGAATTTCATTACCATCAATGTCGTACCAACCCCAATATTCATAAGCGACGACACGTTTGCGTACTTCGTCTTTGAACTGAACAGTGTTGTCAGATTCTGTGTGATGCTCAGGAGTGACCAGGGGTGTGTTGCTTGCCCAGTTCACTTTGTCCAAGTCTTTGTATCGACCATCTTTCAGCAGTTCTGCTTTTGAGGTTTCAAAGCTCAAGATTGCAAAGCCTGCTTTCTGGACATCGTTCTCAGCAGCTGGATCCAGATACAGATTCTTGTAGTTTATGATGTCCAGAGTAGGGCTGTTACGGATGATCTTTTCTTCTTTGATGATCTCCGTGCCGGCCAATACTGCAAACACAGGACGTTCGTTTTCAATGGCAAACTCTGCCGCTTCCTGAAGTTCTTCTGGTAGATTTTGATACTCATTGAAGTTATTGATCCGCATCTCCAAAGCTTGCTGTAGAGCCATAGCTTGCTCTTCAGTCTGCACATCAAAGAACTGCCAGATAGGGGATTCAACTTCTTCAATCTCTGTTTCACGATCCCATCCCAAACGGATGATAACAGACCCCTCGTCTACAAAAGTACGAACCACCTGATCAATGATACTGACGCGGTTCACCTTTGTACGGAACTGCCAGTTAATGACTGTCTCGTTCTGACGTGCAGCTTCACGATCTTCCCAGGTTGTTGGCTTAACTTTGAAGAGCTTCTCTGTAGACAAGAATGGTTCAGTCAGTGCTGAGTATCTCCACTCGTTTTGCCGACGTACCAGCTTCGGCTGAACAGATGAACGTCCAGCTTTAGACTTAGGCTTAGCTTTACCTTCAATGTTACGAAGATTGAGCCAAGTATCTACCTTAGCCACTTGGACATCATGACTGGGTTCAGCAATGCGTAGATCTTCTTTCAGATCCATCACTGTTGGTTCTTTTTTCCACTTCGTCAGCCGTTTGGTCTGAGTCAGTTTATGCACAGGGATTGTGTCATTGTTCATGTTATTCACTTTCTACGCTGTGCCAAAGACGTGGTTGCCAATGCGCTGCCAATTTCCACCTGCCTGCATTCCCCACTTAGGTGTAGCTACGGCATCGTTGTAATAGTTCAGAGCCCCACCTGTGACGTCTTTATATTGGCCAGAAATAATAGCGTCTGCTGCTCGGTAGTTATCTTGATTAGGACTAATGCGATCCATGTTTAGAGCACCTTTGCCGCCTGCATAGCCAGTCACGCCATTCCATGCTGTGAACTGACCAGGAGCCATGATGACTTCCTGTAGTGATTTACCCCAGCGTCCTGATCGAGCTCGGTTAGCGATGACTGCTGCAACTGCCAACTGACCTTCATAAGC
>Ga0208660_1000625_pt1 | contig 14141 bp, 18 predicted proteins | sample DEB08_DNA_13_FD_184527 | JGI IMG/M metagenome (GOLD analysis project Ga0208660, IMG submission 184527) | Aqueous microbial communities from the Delaware River and Bay under freshwater to marine salinity gradient to study organic matter... | ecosystem: Environmental > Aquatic > Marine > Coastal ... | reverse complement strand
AAGCACTTTGCCCCGCCCTTATTCTTGTTCCAAAAAATAGCACAAAAAGAACCACTAAAGAAGATACCCTCAAATATGATAAATCCTAATAGCCGATAAGTCAACGGACAACCGCATGTTATCCACTTTTTAGCATAGTCCATCTTCTTTTGTATAATTGGATAATTTTTAACAGTGTCAAATAATTTATATTGCTCTGTCTTGTCTGGAATCATAGAGGTTAACAATAAAGAATATGTTTCAGCATGTATGAATTCCATGTAATTTTGGAATGCGAAACATGCCTTTGCTACTTGTGGTTTAAATTCCTGTATAAAATTAATTGATATATTTTCCGATACCAGTGCATCAGCACCTGCAAAAAACGTCAAAATATGCTTAAAAAAATGTTGCTCATCCTCTGTCATCTTTTCATATACCTGTTTATCTCCCGAGTAATCCACCTCGGGCGGTGTCCATATACATGACTGTTGTTTTTGGTATAGTTCGTATATATCTTGATTTTCATCAAGGCGGGACACGAAAATAAGGTCGGTGGGCGAGTCCTCAAGTATTGACATTTTTATATATTCTATATATAAAAATGTTTGTAAAAATGTTAACATTAGTTAAGTTTGTTTAAAATTATGGCTCAGCCGTCTTCATTTATGTCTGTACCATAAACGTCTGCGACGACTTCATATCGAGAACCAAGGACATGGTATATTGACCGTATACTAGGATGCTATGTTGCGTGTTAGTTCCAGCAGAAAAAGTCCCGACAAGTTGAGTAGTCGCACCAATTGTGGAAATGCCAGAGTAAATCGCATCACCATCTCCGCCATGTGGCTTCAATGATTCCAAATCAATCATATATAGTGCAGTCCCAACGGTAGCCTTTGCCTTACCAGCGCCACCAGTTAGGATAAAGGATGCTGGGTTGAGCATGGATTGGTGATTGAAATCACCTAACGAATTCGTACTGGCTACTGCCAATTCAGCGCAAGGTTCGGCGAAGTTCGTTGTACTTGATTCAATACGTCGTCGCGGAGTCTCTAGACCATTGACGGATATCGCGTAGTCTTGCAAAAGCAAATTAGACCTGTTTTGATTACTAAAAGCATCGGCAGTTTGGCGAGTTGAGTAAAAACCAAACATAAGACGGTCTAAACTGGATACCGAGATGCCCAGATTAAGGTTAAGATTGGTGTCATTTGCATTATAGGTTCCTTCAGCGGAACGGAAGTCACTGACAACCAATTCATAAAAGCCATTGCAATTTGCATCAATTTGCATTTGAGCATCTTGGGAAACTCGAATATATTGACCAACGAAGTCAACGGGCGATAGCACTACTTCGCTGTCCAATGTCGGCGTAGTCGTAGACGCAGACACTACGCCCCGCACAGCATTTGCAAGGGTGATGCGTAGACGAATAGAAGACCGCGAAAAGCACGGAATGTACTTGCTAGAATTAAACAACGGTGTACAAATGAGAGGTAAACAGAACGTTTTGGATGCACCCGAGGCAATTTCAACGGCGTTACTTTCTACGGAGGCATTACACGTACCCATGAGACATTTACCCAGATGTTCCCTAAATTGACCGCCTACGCTTTCGTCCATCAATTGTGCGACAAGGGCGTTATAATTGTTGATATTGGACACAGTGGAGCCGTCGACTAGGACTTCTACACGGTCAATCAAGTCATAAGCAGAACCAATTTCAATAGCGACAGCATCACTATTAGTTACGGTGAATCTAACGTAACTTGCCGCAAAGTCCAAATACGTATTAGGCTGGTTACCTTGCAAATCAATATTGATTACGCTATTTAGTTGAAAACTGTTACCATTAGAACTGGGGATAATCTGTCTGGACGATTTTGCTGAATAAGACTTGAGTTTCTTATCCATATAATCGACACGCTTAGAACCTACTTCGGGAAATTGAGAAGACATTTTTATATAATAAGACACTATATAAAAATATTTTATAAAAATTAGTATATTTTTTTTTGGTTTAATCTCCGATGCGTGAAGGTTTCTTAATATAATAACTATACTTGAATGTTAGGCTTAGTTGTACTATTTTGGTAATTAGAAGGGGGTCTTCCTGCGTTTCGAGTAATCGAAGACTTAAAAAACTAGGTCTATCTGTCACAATCAACTCGCCCGCGGGTACAATTATGTGTGAATGTGTGGCGGATTGTGCCACAGTGTATGCAATGACGGGCGACCTTTGACTAGTCGTAAAATGATTTATTGCACCGTTTAGATATTCAATGGTACACGATTCGGCGTTTATCTCTCCAGTTCCGCTCACAACTTCTACAGTTACAACGCATGGTTGGTCATAAAGCGTGCTACTCATATAGCCACCTGGTCCGATTGACCATTTAAATTTGTCAAAAGTTTCACCACTTGCGAGTTTTGCAATATAATTGGGGTCGTCATTGATATTGACCGTGACCAAGTCACATCCATTATAAACATAGTCATCTCCCATAAACGTCGTTTTAGAATACATTCTATATGTATAATCTATAGATATTTATCTAAACTTATGTTTACGTAATTCGTCCGTTCCCGCCTTACCTTGTTTAATACCTTCTTCGTAATTACCCTGCCCAACTTTTTCCAATCCACTACCGACCTTATCTACAGATTGAGCGACCTTGCCAACTCGACCAGCGACCTTGCCAACAGTACCCGCAACTTGTGCGACTGACCTTGCGGCAGCGCCAATTGGTCCTGGTAGTGCTGACCCCATCGAAGCGATTTCACCAACCTTGTTTGCAATTTTGGATACTTTCGGTGCAATTCTCGTGGCGGTATGTGCAATTTTTTTCAATCCCATACCAGCCTTGATGGCAGTTTTATGTCCGAATTTTGAGAAACTTCTTGCTTTCTGTCCCAGTTTGTTAAAAAACTTCATGTTGTATAAATTCTATAGATATTATTTTTTTGTTTTTGTTTTCTTTTTGGTGATAATTTCTTCGCCAGTGTTATTGCCGAGCAAATATGGTGTTTTTATTGGTTGTTCTCGTTTTTTCACAAAATGTATATTTAACCCCAGACTAAAATCACATCCATTTAATTCTAATTCCTGATTATCGTCATCTGTTATTGTGATGTGAAAATGCGTTATAGTTCTATTGTTTGTTAAGTAATAATTGTTTTCAGTTGCTCGATAATATATAAAACTGGTGGGGTCGCATTCAATAGGCAATTTACATATAGTTCCATTCAAGTCACCTCTCGAATCAAGGTTAGATATCGATAAGTTGACGCAATTTATATAAATACTGCTCGTCCCTGTCATTTGACAGACATTAGGACATGTGAACGTAGTACCGCTCGCCGTTGGAATAGAGGTAATTGGTAAGCCTATTGTTTTATTTAATGTGGTTGAAGTTATTATAAACTTGTCTGTGGTACTGGAATTAAATGTAAATCTATTGGTATCGTCATCAAATGAGGATACCATAGACATGTTATTTTGAGTAAATAAGGCATTGAATTTAGACAATATCGTATTTACATCATAGTTTTGTCGTGGCAATATCAAATCGTAATCCGCTATAAACCCACCTACCGCCGTCTGCCGTCTAAATGATATTTTATTTTTTGGGTCGTCTACATTATAAAACGAGTAAGGCACCTCGCACGAAATAAGCCCAACCAACATTGATTGGTCTGGACGACATTCTATCGTTTCGTTTAAATAAAATGTAACATTGCTACTGGCAAGTGTGGTGGTCGCCTTATTGGATTGTAAGAATACTGACACGCTCGCCGTGTCAGTGTCGTTAAGCGTGTGGTTGGGCATTTATATTATATATCTATATAAATTTAATACAATGGGGCTTTTACTTTACTCAACTGCTCTGGCTGTGTGAATGGGTCAATATTCATCGACATTGGATGTGATGTCCGCAACATGCCAGACGAGTTATAAATATCTGTTGGGCGATGTACGATATTGGGTTCTTTGTAGACAATGTCCATTGGATTATGTGCTAAAAAGGATACCTGCGGTTGTCCGTATTGTTGCTCGACTGGTGGCGGTGCAATTGCTGTGGGTTGTAAGCGTGTCGTTGCTGGTTCTAAGGTAGACATGTTATATAATACCCTGAGATTTATTTTTATCAATATCAATTGCTGTGAATTCAAGGTCGTTGCTTGAGTTTGCTCTATTCATCGTCTCTATAACAATACTTTCTCCGCAACACCCTGACCGTGTATGGATTTTCATTCTATAGATTTTTATAGCCAATGCCACCAGGATTAACGCTCCCGCACCTTCTAGACCAATTGTAGTCAAATTACTCAAGTCATCGAATTCCATATTATATTCTAACTACAGATAAAAAAGATTTATAAGTTATATTTTTTCTTTTTCGTTTCCTAGTCATCGTTTTGGTATCATTATATGTTATTTTACCGTCACTGTATTCAATTATATCTTTTATGCGTCTAAAATCTCGCTGTAATATTATGTTGTTTTTTGTAGGGTCTCCATAAATTATAAGACGGTACATTATTATAATTAACATATATTTATTTATTTATAGTGCGTCTGATGACGAACCTATAGGCTTAGTGTCTGTATCGGTTGTTTGTTGTAAAAATCCATCCCCCAGCCCCTCTTCTTCTGCGTCCGAGTCCATAAACTCTGTGACGTATCTACGCCTGTAGGCTCTCTCTACAGTGTCTTCTATTTGTGAGTCGGTCATGTCCGATTGTTTCTCTGGGTCAAGTGCGTCCTCCGAATAAAATGACAACATTGAATCAGTAGACGAATACCTATCGCTGGGGGGCGTTTCTAACTCTCGCGTATCAAATGCGCGCAGTCTTTCACGTCGTAGACCCTCTATAGATAGTTCGTTAGTGGGTCTGTTTCGTGTGCTTGCGTGTCTCGTTGATAATGGTGGTGGCTGTAAGTTATTAACGGCATTTTGTATATCATTCATGTTTCGTGTAACTGCCATTAATCCATTGTTGAGGGCTACTTGTTGCATATATAAAGCGCTATCTTGTCCGCCCGATTGTACATTTATTGATTGTGGTACAGACCGCTGAACCTGTTGACCTCGTAATGAGGTAAAAGGTGCTTGTAATCCTGAACGTGTTTTTCTGTTATTTATATTTCGTCTCGTATTTACATTTACATTAACTCGCACTGACTGCGACTGCTTCTGCTTTTGCTTCTGCTTCTGCTTCTGCTTCTGCTTTTGCTTTTTCTTTTTGGCGGTTATGACTGTTTTTTCGACCATCTATATATTATAATATATTATTTATAATATTCATTGGTATCGAAATTATACTGATACCCATTTTTTGTATTGATTTGATGTTTATTGTCAAAGTGTGGCGGGGTAAAATCTGTTTGTTTAGTTGGTAATGGTTCATTTAGTAACTGGTCATGAAAGGCTTGGAATTTTTTCATATTGTCTATTTCATGCATCATAACATGATATGTGGACATATCTGCGCCAATATCACAAAACACACATACAGAACTCATTATATATTATAGACTATTCTCACCCCTTTAAATATATAGTTCTTTTTTATTATATTTTTTAGCGGTTGTCTTTAGTGATTTTGGCAAGTATTTAGACAATGATGGATAATATATACTCCTAATTGCTTTTGCGTCCGTCAGTTCGCCACTGAAAATAAGATTATTGACAGTTATAATAATTAACTTTAGTTGGTCATCTGGGCTCAATTTTCCGAAACCCTGTTTAACATCTTTGTCAATTTGGTCAGCATATTTGCCTTTTGGGTCTAGATAGTCACTAATCATTTTTATAATCTCATGTGGCTCGATTATTTCATCATCTGCGTAATTTTCGGCGGTGGACTGGATATCAAAAGTCTGCCCCATGTCATCGATTAATTCGTCGCTTGCATCTTGTAATTTTTCATCGTTTGCAATTCCGAAAATCTCAAATGGCTCTTGGTCTGGTAGTAGTTTGTCCACACTCTTCTTAAATTTACCATGCTCGTCTTTTAAGGACAATGGTTTACCCTTGGCGGGAGATTTCTTTTTAACATCTGCCTTTTTTACAACTGCCTTTTTAGCAACTGGTTTTGGTGGCGGTACATCTATGTCTTCCATTGCCATTCTTTTTTGTTCAGTTTTTTTACGTGGTTTAGTGGGTTTACTTGGTTTAGCCTTAGGTTTGTAACTCTTCTTCACTTCTGGCAAAGATATAGCACATCCATAACTAACATTCAACTCTTTTGCCTTTTGTTTAACATGTTCAATCCATGGGTTTGCCATTGTTATATATAATACTATATATTAATAATTAGTTATGATCACCTCCTTTCTCACACCAACCCCCACGCCAACCTTTCCACTTCCACGAACTGTAATGCCTCTAATGGAGAAGGACGAGAATAAGTTCCTTATCTCTTTACTGTCGTTCATCGTTAGCATAAACTTTCCTTTAATCTTTCTCAATCGGTTGTTTAATTTTTCATAATTAATGATTGGGTCTTTATATAAACCTTTTGATTTTTCATATGGAGGGTCAATAAAAAAGAATGTATTGGGCGAGTCGTGTTTAAAAGTCGTTGTCCAATCTGCATTTGTGACTGTTGTATTTTTCATATATGCAGATAGTTTGGGAATCTTTTTTAATTTAGGGTATATATTACTATCCTTATAGATTTTACCTTTAGCAATACCTCCGAATGTATTGCACATTATATATAAATTTTTGGCTAACTTGTCTATTGGCAATGATTGGCTTTTATTAACAAATGCCTGTATCTGTGACACTGACATTTTATCAAACTTGCTTATATTGTCTATATTGGGATTCCGTTTTATTTGCTGTAATGTATTGCTTATCAAAACGTCTTTATCATTTAAAAATGCTTTTTGGCTGTCATCTAAATCATAATAAAAGTACATATCACCTGTGCCGACGAAGGGTTCGACATATATTTTAAAGTCTTTTGGTGATTTACTTTTTAATATTTCTCTGATTGGTCGCTTTCTTCCAATTCTACAAAGTGGGGAGGATAAAGGCATTTTAATATTACTATAGATTTATTTCATCAAAGCATTTAAAAAATCTTAGTTTATTCGACTTTGTCAATGTCATATCGACAAATAAAAATTGATATTTTTTGTCGAACACAAAGTCAAATAATTGACGGGCTACTTTTTTGTCAATGGGCAACACCTCATTTACTATGGTGTCCTCTTCTTGTAATGTCTTGCATCGATATAACGCCAAATGGCTCAGGTTGCTTCTAATTCCTGTTGGTATCATATTGTATTTTTGACTAATTAAAATACATGACAGACCACCACCACCCAAGTGGCGACGATTCTGTAATAATGAAACCAGTTGCATTTCTCGTTGTCTGTTTGTTTTGAGTTGTGTTGCGCAATCATCGATTATTAGTAGATTGGTTTGGTCTGCGTGATTGTCGGTGTTGCTCAGTGCCTCACTTTGTTTCATATGGTCATATATGTCATTCATGCAATCATCAAAATCAGAATATTTTTGACTATCGTCTATCTTCTCGAAAATGTCCTCTTTTAGCGTTTTTAAACTGGGACTGCATACGACGATTTTATCAAAACAATGTATAAGGCTTTGTCTTCCTTTTCCTTTCTTCTTCTTTTTGCTTATCATATTGATTAAGAAGGACGTTTTCCCAGATCCACTACTACCAACAACTAACAGCAAAAATCCGCTTTGCCTAGGTAACGGGTCTGGAATGTCGCTGGCTAGTTCTTTATCACAGGTCATCGCGACCGCTGAGAAACCTAAATTTTTATTTGGAATTGTTTTAAACATAATTACTGTTGTTTAGGTTTTTTTTTCCACTTATCCTTATTGTTTGTGTAATAAGTTTTATTATATGACTTTTGGTCATCACTCACAAACATTGCAGGTCTATAGATATTTACACAATTGTTGTTAACAATATAATATTGTTCTCTTATACGCAATTCTCTACAATCACAGTTTATACGCTCAACCTCTTCTATATCATAATCTCCGCCGTCAAAAAGTTTAAATGATGACGTGTACAGCCGTTTGTATTTTATACTATCCTTACAGTACCTATTATAATCTTGGATATGTCTACCTAATCGTGATTTTAATGTTTTGGTTGTACTACCATAATATGTCTGGTTTGTTGTGTTGTCAATAATCCTATAGATGATTCCCTCGATTTGCATATATATAACTCTCCCCTATTTCTTTTTATATAGATTTACGCACCACATATGCGTTTACGTATGTATATATATATATATTGCAAGATTAACGAAATATACCGCCCCTATATTCATATTGCGGATGAACAAAAGAATCCTGCCTCGTCATTTGTGGTGGTGGTGGTGGTTCTGGTTCGTCATCGGATGAACTGCTATCACTTTCATATACTACTTTTGTCTTTTTCTTCTTCTTCTTCGGTTTCTTCTTGACTATTATGACATCTTCTTCACTTTCACTATCATCGCTATCACTTTGATAAATTATGCGTTGTTTTGGTTTTGGCTTTGGCTTCGGCTTTGGCTTCGGCTTTGGCTTTGGTACCTGTTGCTGTGCCTCTTCTATATCTGCAATTGTCTTTTTAGCCATTCTCAGTTTATGGTTCTGTCTACCAATCGCGAGCCCTTTCTTTTGTGCATCTGTTAGCGGTGGTCTACCTCGTTTCGGGCGTGGTTTTAAAATTGAAGAAGGGTCATGCGTAACATCTACCGTGTCCAATCCTGCGTTTGTGTCATCGGCTTCTTTATCGTACCCGTCTTCAATATGGATTTTATCAATGGATTGTTGGACATCTTCAAGACTCATTATAATAGTATATATATAGATTTTTATTTTTATAACCACGAGGTTTAAAAAATAAAAATCTATATGAAAGTATACAATGGACGAACAACTATGGGGCTTGGAATACGAAATAAAGGACTTTTCACCATTTACACCAGATGGAGAACTGCCGTCGAAGGTGGATTGGAACAAGTTAGATTATGATGACGCTACCGCATATTATAGTGAAAAGTTTAGCAAATTTCCGCCAGAGATTGTCGAGATATTAAATAATTGCCATAACAAGGATTTGAAAAAAGCGAAAAAGGAAGCACTGAAAAGAGAGGGAAAGAAAGTCTTGAAAATACAAAGAGGCATTTATACTATAGATTTTAATTGAGTTAAAATATAATATATATACATTATAAAATGAGTCGTTCGATACGTGGCTATTCATCAGCAAATTTGACCATAAACCAACTTTCGCTTTTAGGTATAGATGTAACTACAATTGGGGCAACAGTAGGTAATGTCATTACATTGAATTCAACAACAATAAATACAACCAACGCCAATATAACAGACCTTTCGATATCAGGTACATTCACTATTGCTAACATTACATCCAGTGGCACAATTACAGGTAATGACATCACTATAACAGGCACGATGACCTATAAAGGACAGGATATTGATGTACGGTTCGTGTCTCTGGCACAATTGAATGCATCCTTATCTAATTATGTCTTGACATCCGCATTGAATTCGACATTGAGTAACTACGTTCTAACATCTGCATTGAATACTGAATTGTCTAATTATGTCTTGACATCTGCATTGAATACAACATTGTCTAATTATGTCTTGACATCTGCATTGAATACAACATTGTCTAATTATGTAGACCTAACGAGTTCACAGACCATAAGTGGTGTAAAATCGTTCACATCAAACACGAATGTGGAACAGATAACACTGGACACGGGTAGCATTTTTAATCATACTGGTAATGTATACCTGGGACTGATGGGGCAATATACTACAGACATTGCATATAACATCGCTTTCTGGTCTGATGGACACGTCCGGTTTGTCGCTGTAGGCGCCAGTGGTTTTCGCTTCTACTCACGTGACCCAGTGGCAGAAACCACTACCCAGATATTTCGAGTTGCTCCGGGAATGGCTTCGCTTTCGACTAATTTCACTATTGATGGCGCTCTAACAATTGATAGTACTAAAGAAATCACATATAAAGCACAGACGTTAGATAGCAGATTTGCACAGATATCGACACTGAGTAACTACGTTCTCACGTCAGCATTGACGACCACATTGAGTGACTACGTTCTCACAACCGCATTGAATACTGAATTATCGAATTATGTTGATAAATCATCCGCACAAACAATTGCCGGTGCTAAGACGTTCAATGATAATATTATAATCGGTAATCCTACCACTAATTTAATACAGGTGAATAGAATAAAGATGGATTTACCATTGATTGCATCAAGTAGCGGTAATGAATTTCCTCTGGTTCTCTGGAATAAGGATAATACCAACAACGAAAAGCAACTGGGTAATGCGTCTTTTGTGTTTTACGACGCTTTCAACGGTACTATAAACATGCCCAGCCTCAAACTAACAACAACAACCACTTCGACGACTGATGCTTATTATTCAATTTTAATTAAGGACAGTACAGGTAAAATAATCAGTGATGATAAAATTACTTTCAATCCGAGTCAAAATATTCTAAAATGCGACTCAATAGCAGTAGAGTCAATAACATTGGATAATTTACCGCTAAATTACACTCAACGATTGCATACCGCATCGTATGGGACATCTTCATTTGTTGGAGGTACCTACTCGTTTGGTGGCAACTCATTCTATATCAAACCAATCGCCGCAACGGGTGATGGTATTGAGACATATGGGGCGAACCTGACGGCAGTCAACATGACAACCAGCGGCATAATGAGTATAACAAATGCCGATTATGAAGGTGTCTGGGAAATCGATATCAGTTTAACGTTTAAAAATGACGGCACAACCAGAATGAATCCATATATAGAAATTCATAAAAATAATGCATATAGTAACCGTTTTAGTACGAGCGCCCAATACTGTAGAAGTGACCAAGCAATGCATACGACCCTAAATATTAAGGGGTTCGACCTCGTTGATTCGTCAGACACCTATAAAATAGTAACAAAAATAACAACTGGTACCGAGGAAAATTATGGAAATACTGGGGTGACAACGTGGACTGGTACCAACCTTTCGATATCATGGAAATACCTAGGAGAACTCACTGAGCATAGTCATTCGATTTGATAAAATATATACAATATATAATGATACTTGAAGTAAATGATTTAAATCAACCTCCTACACATTGCGACCAAGATTATGGCTGTAGTAAATTTATTTTTAGAACTGGGTGTACATGTATGATACTGTTTTTAATATATTATGGTTCAATTATAATCCATATGCAGTTTAAATAATATATAGGATATATATAAAATGGTTAAATTGATAAAAATCAGTCCATCATCAACGACAAAAGACAAACGATACACAGCACATTTTATGCTTGATAATGATAAAGTGAAACGTGTTCACTTTGGGTCATCCAAGCATGAAAACTATACAATCCATAAGGATGAGAAAAGAAAGGATGCGTATAGAAAAAGACACGCCAAAGACCTCAAAACCAATGACCCCACGAGAGCGGGTTATTTATCCTATTACATTTTATGGAATAAAGACACCTTGCATAAATCGATACAAGATTATAAAAAAACGTTTAATCTTTGATGCGGTTTAAAGGGATGAATATTATATATAATATTATATATATGACAATGGCAGGTATGGATATCGACGATATTTTTAAAGCATTTACAGAAAATGAGACACTCAGCCCAAAAACAATTAGCGAATACAAAAAACAATACAAAACAATCTCCAAAAAAATCAACATTTTCGATGACGAAAGCACCATTGTTGATTTTTTGGATAAAATAGAAAATCCGAACACAAAGTCAAATAAGGCTTTTATTATATTGAAATTGAGACGTGTACTCAACTACCCATACTCAAAACTGGAAACCATGCGAGAAGAATTAAAAGACGACATAGCAATAAGACGCAAAATGAAATCGAGAGAGTATACAAAAACCCTAATATCTTATAGCGAATTACTAAAAGAGTTAGAAAAATTAAAGGGGACAGGGCTACCATACATCTTTAATTATATGCATTGCATGCATGGGTTGAGGAATAGAGACCTTAACGCAGTGATAAAATATAAGAAACCGAAGGAGATTACCGAAAATACCATCGTGTTTAATCCAAAACAACGTAAAAAACAACTCGATTTTTTTATAGTAGATTACAAAACAGCCAAAACACATGGCATGAAACATATTACCATCACCGATAAGAGTTTGTTAGATGAAATGAAAAAGTTAAATAAACAGGACGGTGGCTTTTTGGTAACCGTGAAGAAAAGCGGGCAAAAGTCCAGCGATGGTTATGTAAATGTCCTTGCGTCGCAATATACTATCGGAGGGTTGGGAGAAGCCAAGATAGCCAAAATACTGATGCGACATTATATTGATACCAAGCAATTCGATAAAGTCCATATACTTAGCGAAGAGAGAGGCACCAATCTTGTTACATTATATACTAGTTACAACATGTATGACAATATACATAAACAAGGGTTACAGCACAACGCCGTACAAAAAGAACTTAAGCGCGTAAAATAATGGGTTTAAACATATGTCTAGTAAGTATACAAATGACCGACAATAAAATGATACCTACAGTAAAGATGTTTAAAACCTTTCATCTAATTGAAAATAGTAAAAATCCATCCGAAGAATGGAAGACAAAAACTTTTAAATATAACACAGGTGGGCAACTGGGGGTACCATGCGGTAAACTCAATAATATTTTGGTAGTTGATTTAGATTTATACAAAGACATGAATGGAGACTTTTTACAAAAGTTTCCACAGTTTCAATCATTTACACATTGTGTAGAAACTCCGAGGGGTGGCTACCATCTTTATTTCTGTTATGAGGCGGGTTGGAAAAATAGACCGCATGGTAAGTCCATAGATGTCAAGACACAGGGCGGGTATGTTGTTGCCTCTGGTAGTGAGTTGAATGGGATAAAATATAAAATTGTGAATGACATGGAACCACAACCCATGCCCAGTGAATTAAACACATATTTACAATCTCTTGTACCACCACCGACAATAAGTAATGACAATGCGTGCATGTTCTGTTATGAAGTAGATGACGACAAATTTATAGAAATGTGCAACAAATTACCATCGACTACATGGACGAATTATAACGACTGGCGTAAGTTCACAACTGCATGCCGTGCATTTGGCAAATATGATATATGGGAAGAATACAATAAAAAATATGATAATTATGAATACGAAGGTAATATGAAATGTTGGAATATGGCAGACCCAGCATATATTGAAACATCTATTATTGCAACATTTAACAAGGATTATGACGCAAAGGTAATGAAATTTAAACCAATCTCACAAAACATCAACCAACCCAACATTATAATGAATTGCAAACATGTTCAAGACATGGATAAGCCGTCGATATATGCCAATGGTTATAAATCGACCCTTGTTCAATCCGATACGGGGACAGGTAAAACATATAGTTTTATCCATTATTTGAAAGAGACAAGCAATAAATTTATATCAATTACTAACCGCATAGAATTAGGTAGAGACCAATACACAAATATAAGTAAGGCGGGCATTGATTGTAAGTTTTACGAATACGAAAATAAATTCAGCGAGTCAGACTCAGTTATAATTCAATTAGATAGCATAGGCAAAATACCTTTTAAGGATTACTCGAACCATGTTCTATTCTTAGATGAGATCGATGCCCTATTATGTTATTTAGTACTATCATCCACATTAGATAAAACGGTGTGTAAGATTTTTAAGCGATTATGCAACATGATTAAGACATGTAAAATGCTAATATGCGTTGACAAAAACGTATCCGATATGGTTGTTAATTTTGTGAAGAGTGTTAGGGACGACGATGTATGTTTTATCACAAATCAGTTTAAAAAGTGGGAAGGGGTAGAGGTTGTTGAATGGACAGACGAGAAGGCGATATATGAAGAAATCAAAACAAAAGATAAATATCTAATTATTACCGACGAATATAGACAACTGACAAAGGCTGACGAGTTGTTGAAAGACCCTAGCGTATACTATGTAAGCAAATTTACAAAGTCACCCGACCATTTAGATAGCCACGATAAGGCAGGATTCAACCCAAAAATAGT
>Ga0208660_1000618_pt1 | contig 14209 bp, 26 predicted proteins | sample DEB08_DNA_13_FD_184527 | JGI IMG/M metagenome (GOLD analysis project Ga0208660, IMG submission 184527) | Aqueous microbial communities from the Delaware River and Bay under freshwater to marine salinity gradient to study organic matter... | ecosystem: Environmental > Aquatic > Marine > Coastal ... | reverse complement strand
CGACGTCGATAGGACTTGGCGGGAAGGTAGGGTTCTTCTTATGGGGGGTAAAAAATAATGCCTAAAAACATGAGCGTTTTTTCTAACAGTCGCTTGTTTTTGTGGACGACCCAAGGCGACGCTTCATTACCAATAAACCAAGCGGACGGTGATAGGGTTACTGTCAATGGTAAATGGGACTCTAGGTACAGACTAAATGAAGCTGGCACAGCGGCTGAATTAAAGCCTTCTATGCCGCTTTCTGTAGACCCGCCTGCTATTGCAGCTAACAATTTAGACGAAGCAACTATTTTTGGTTTGCCCGAAGGAACTGTCTTTACAGTAGAGGGACAAACTGAAATTGTAGAAGGATCTAGCGCAAAGTTTTCTACCGATCTAGCTGGAAAATACACTTTAGTATTTTCACATCCACTCTATTTGGACACTAGCGTTGAGGTGACCGCCGTATGAAGCTAACCCTAAGCGCGAACAAAGTAGCTGAACAGCGAACCGCGATTAACGTAATACGCGACGCTAGAGAAGTAGCCCCCGTTGAGGTGACTATTTCTTTGGGTACATTCACCCTCGACTGCGATGAAAAAGCAGATTCTCGAATGAGTAACGCGCTGCTGTTGTGGGATTCGTTAAATATTACAACGTTGGATTGGACGCTGTCAGATAACAGCGTTGTGACGTTAACTAAAACGCAGCTGCAAGAGATGTACGATGCAACGCTCGTGGCTCGCGGTTCGCGCTCACTTAATTTACATGCTTACGCCGCCAGCTTAAAAGCAACGCTCCCCGTAGAAGATTTTGCTTATATGTTCGACGCAGACCTTTGGGATATTTAGTTTGCTAGAGGCCGATTGGGAGTTATCAGATAGGCCTCGGAAAATGGCTTTATTGATTGATGACTGTCAGGTCTCTTATTTATCCCCTACGAGTAGTATTGTAAATAATGTGAAACGGCTTTTAAACGAGTTTAGGGGCGTAGGCGCTGAGATATTTTGGAGCGTATTCGTGTGCCGCGAAGATGACGGTCAGTTTGGTTCTTTAGATAGGTTTTATGGGGCTAGGTTTAAAGAAGTTTTGTATACAGACGCCGATGGTGAGCAGGTATTGCCTGAGCTCTCTCCTACGGAGGATGAAGCATCAGAAAAACGGTTACATGTAAGTAGAAGTTTAGATATGTTCCGCTCTTTTAACCTTGACGAGCGACTATCTGCTTGCTCAATAGACACAGTAGTTATTGTCGGGATGTGGACTGATCATTGCGTTACTGCCACTGCTTTTTCGGCTATGTCTTACGGTTACGATGTTGTAGTTGTTAGTGACGCTACTGCGTCGTGTAGCGACTTACATAATAACGCTCTACAGCTACTAGGTTCTACAGTGGCTAAGGTACTAGACACATCTAGCGTTTTAAAGGACTTTAAAAAATGAAAAACAGTACCTATCAAGCTGTAATTGATACAGGCCGGACAACGCTTCTTGATACTTCTTTTAGTGAGTACCGGGCGCGTATAGAAGTAATAAATGGGGAGGTAGTATGGTTTCAGGGTGACGAACCTATACTCTCTTGCTACCCAAACCACGGCTGCCCTTTAGTAGAAGCTGTCGATATTAAAGGCTTTAATAATAAGATTTTAGTGGGCGGGTTAGGTCTTGGGTTTACTAGCGAAGCGGCAAGTAAATATGGCGATGTAACGACTGTTGAAATACTGAGTGACGCTATTAACTTTTATAAAGCTGAAAACTCAGAAGTTGGCTTCGAGATCGTCCATGGAGATTTTAAAGACTACATAAAGTCTAGTAAGGGTAGCTACGATTACATACTAATGCAGTTAGATTTCCCTGGGTATGACATCGGCTATCGGTATTGCCTTGAAAGTAATGCAGATATGTATACAAAAGAGTTTATGGAGTTGATTACTAAGCGACTCGCGCCTAACGGTGTTTTTGTTGTAGAAGCTGTTTGTGAGCACAATAAAGCAACGCCTTTCGGTAGGATGTTAGAAAAAAGCGGTTTTCACGTAACCTCTAATAGAAAACCATTTAACCAACGATCACAAGTTTTCGATTACATGCGTTTTATTTGTAGAGTCAAAAAGGGTCTATTTAACCGAGGAGAACACCATGCACAAAGGTAAAAAATGTATCAACGCTAAACCGGGCACTAAATCACCTGTGAAGTCTGGGACTAAGAAAGCCCGCAAGACTAAGAAGTCTTATTAATGGCTACTAAGACCAGCAAGCCTAAACGCAAACGGAACTACGCCAAAGAGTACGCGCGCGATCATGCCTCGCCAACGCAGAAGAAGCGTCGCGCGGGGCGCAACACTGCGCGTGCGAAGATGGCAGCAGCGGGTAAAGTAAAGAAAGGCGATAAGAAAGATGTCCACCACAAGGATCACAACACTCGCAACAACAAAGCGAGCAATTTAAAAGTGACAACACGCAAATTAAACCGTGGTAAGCTGCGCTAGTTACTGTCACATTGTGACAATTGAAGAGTAAAAGTGGGTATTTAATAGTAAATATGAGTAATTATCGTACTATAATTTACCTCCACTTAAGTTAGGTAAGTCTAAGTATTTAAAGAGAAAAGTAGCTAAAAGTAAGATCCCAGCTATCGCAACCCCCTAGGGGACGCCATCTCTTTAAGTGCTTGTTCTTACTTAATTTTTTAGCCTTCAATCTTTCCTTGTGCCAATTTTGTGACAGTGACATAATTCGCTTATTAGCGTCACTAATATCCGCACAGGAGTTGCAAAGATGGCCACCTTCGTCAATCGACCCACGGGCACACTCGCCCGAATCCGTAAGCACGGATTCCCCACCGTTTCGAAAACATTTAAAACTAAGACAGCCGCGCGCGCGTGGGCCAACAAAACTGAAGACGCGATGGATTCAGGCGCGTGGCTTGCCGACGAAGAGGCGGCAACGATTACTGTCGCGCAGATGTTTGACCAGTGGCAGGCTTACGTCCACCCGATCAAACCTTTTTGTAAAAGCAAACTTTCATCGATCGAGTTCCTCAAGCTGCATTTTGGAAGTTGCTCACTGGCTGAAGTGACGCCTAAACTCGTGATGGATTTCGGTGCTAAACGTCGACAAAACGTGGCGCGTGCAACGCTGCAAAAAGAGTTGTCGTATTTTGCTCAGGCCGTCGACTTCGGCGTGACTATGTTTGACTTACCTATTAAAGGTAATCCTGTTAGAGAAGCGACACGCGCAATGGCGCAGATCGGCATGACGGGGGGAGGGCGTCAGCTTGAACGCAGGCTTAACAAGGGAGAGTTCGAGCGCCTAATTAGCGCCGCTTCACACCGTGCTAGTCGCTGGATGGTGCCTGTGATTGAGGTCGCCGTTCACACCGCTATGCGGCGTGGGGAAATACACGGTCTGCGATGGTCTGATCTAGACTTCGAGGCTGGCACAATCTTCATTCGCGACCGAAAACACCCCACCGAGAAAATAGGTAACGACCAAACCATACCTATGTTTTCTCCTGCTCGCTCAGCTTTGTTAACGGCGAGACAATACTCCAAGTATGAGGACACCGTGTTCCCTGTTAAAACAGCTAAGGCTATTACCGCTGCGTTTACCCGAATAAAAAACGATGCAGGGATCGAAGACTTGCGTTTTCACGACTTACGCCATGAAGGCGTCTCACGTTTATTCGAAAGAGGCTGGACTATTCCGCAGGTGGCGGCAGTCAGTGGGCACAGAGATTGGGCCCAGCTTAAACGCTACACGCAACTTAAACCAGGCGAACTGTTAGAGAACTACGAGAGAGTCAACTGACTTGATAAATAGTCGGCGACAGCTTCGGTGGGGAATAGATACTTCTTACCGCGTTTAATGTGCGGTATATCGAGTTTACCCTTGTGGATTTGATTGTAGAGTGACTGTATTTTTAAACGTAAGAGGCTGGCAAGCTCCGCTAAATCCATAAATACCCCATATTCTTTTATTAGTAGGTCTTTCACTTATCACTTCCATTGGTTTTTATATTAGCGGTGCTAATTTACTGTGGTTAGTTTAACCAAAAACAAGTTGTTTGAGAACCTCATACTCGCGTTTTTTAAAAAATTAACGCACTCTTTTTGCAACAGTTGTACTAAAAGAGTGCGTTAATAGAAACGGATGGCTAGGAGAGCAAACTTCTTTAGCACTTTACTAGATGGAGGGAGTGTATCGCACCCGTAGATGTTAAAGGTTTTAACGCCGCGTTCTTTTACGACAAAGACTTTCGGTTTAATAGCACCGTCGAGATACTTCATCTCGATAACTTCTAGGTGAGATCCGTGAACGACATCGAACTTTCTACCAAACGCTTTGAAAGAAGGGACATCGACTTCGATTAAAAATGAATGCTCGGATTCTGAGGTGTAGTGAGAGGCCGTAGTTTTCTTTTTTGCCGCATCCGACAATTGGTAGTGCGTTTCTATCTGTTTAATATTTGGCAACTGCGCAATTATTGTCGGATCGATTTCGACAGGAGAAACGTCAAGGAAGTTAGCCATTTTAATGACCGCTTGAGGCCCCATCTCAGTGAGATTATTTAGGTATTGAGAGATGGCACCTTGTGTCCAGCCTAACTGTTTAGCAGCTTTGACTTGAGTAAACTTCATCTCTGATTTTTTTCTCTCCCAAATCCGTCTGAGATTATTCGCGACTTCCTTTTGGTGTGCTTTGTTCATTATCCCCTCCGAGGGCAGTCCGTGAGATCCAGCCTGCAATGTCCTTTACTGGTAGGCTGTGCTCGTTGAAGTAGGCTTTGGTGATCGGAACCCCAAAGTCATCGCATATTATCACGCCTCTCTGCGCATTTCCTATTACTAATGCGACATCTGGGGTGCTTTCTTTAGCTCGGTTGAGCCATGCGATTTGCAAAGGAGAGAGACAAGTGCGGAGGACAGTCGACTCTCTTTTGGGCAAAGTCTTAATGAATTTATATTCTACGAACAAAGCTCCAGCTGGCCCCATATAGTAACTGTCGGGCACACCTCCGGTATAGGTGTCGTGAATCTTCCAGCGGTACACATCAGGGTGTAGCTTTTTATGGACAGACCTGATGAAAGAGTGCTCAGTCATATAAAATAAAGGGGGGCGAACCCCCCGATATTACCTAGGCAAACTGCTCGTACATTGCCTCGGCTTGCTTGTAGTCCTGCTCGACAGCCCAGCCGACCCATGATACATCTGCGTTCATAAAGGTCTGGCCCGACTTGTTCTCAGTCGACACGCCTGCGATTTTCCACAGGCCTGCAAAACGATCGCCACCTTTCATAGCGATCTGAGAGTTCCAGGCTTTGGACACGCGCAGCTTACTCTTGGCAAAGTCCATAACGATTGGCGTCTTAGACAGTTCGCCAGTGGTTGGGTCTTTGAGCAAAAGAACGTGACCATGCGTCTCATCAGCCGACCATTCGTCGGGTAATTCTTGTTTGCTGATGTACTCGTTAGCGTCGGCTAAGTTACTGAACGTACCGCCGTAACCACCACCTTTCTTAATGTCGCGCCAAACGGCGTACTCATTATTGAAGTGGAGAGACAGGGCGTAGACGAAGCCGCCGTAGTTCTGCTTGGTTAAGTTGTTGATGAAGTCACCGACGTCGCAACCGTCGATATAATCGCCGTGGTGCTTGTCGACTTCGTTGTTCATCTTCTGCAACAATTTAAGGCGAGGGATGGTGACCGCGTTGCCGACATTCTCGTTACCACGACCTGCGCCTTCTACGGCTTGCAAGTGGGCTGGAAGAGCATCGTTTGCGCTGTCTGCTGTTAGTTGGATTGAAACTGCTGTGTTTGATTTAGCCATTGAGTATTTACTCCGCTGCTGGTTAGTTTAGTGGTTGGTTTATAAGGATCGGAAATTGACCCTGCGCACTTCGCGTGGCGACAGACCAGGAACTGGTTGTTCTAGCTTGAGCAGTTCCTTGTATGCCGTCGACGAAACACGTCTTTGTAAGAGACTGAAATCCTGTGTATCGATGATGTGCTGGTACAGAACGTCCCAGTCATCGACTTCAGGTACAGTGTCTTGGTTAATAGACACGCTGGCACTGTCGTTAGCTGTACGCGACAGACCCTGCTTGTCTAATTCTTCGATGAGCCGGTAATCCAGATCGACTCGCTTCTTGTTAAGCTCTTTAAGCTCAGCGTTGACAACTGTTAAGGCGTCCTTTATTTCTGCCCTGGCTTCAATTAGTTCGTTGATATTCATGCGGCTTTCCTCGTGTCGTTGAGCGTTTTTAAAATCCCTAGTAAGTTGTCCATGCGTTCGACTTTACTTCGTAGTTTTTCGTAGACGTCAGGCTCCCAAGTATCGCGAGCTGCGATATGGATAACTTCCGTGCGTTGCGTTTGCCCTGCGCGATAGATGCGGCGGTTGAACTGTTGATAATGCTCAGCGTTGTAAGTAGGCGAGGCCCAGATAACGCTGGTCGCTTTTGTCATCGTGAGGCCGTGACCTGCTGATTGCGGGTGACAGAACACAACTTGTAACTGCCCGGCTTGCATCCGGTCGACGATGTCTTTGCGTTTATGTGCAGGCGTGCTGCCATCGATGGTCGCGTGTTTGATCTTGAGCTTGGTTGCCAGATCAGCTAAGTGACGTTGTTCGTGCTTCCAGTTGAACGCAACAAGTGAATGTTTGCGTTCGAGAATAAGCTGCATCACTAAGTTGTAACGCTCGTCGTGTACTGACTGCACTTCGCCATCTTCGGTATACACACTGCCCGTGCATAGCTGCAGTAGTTTCTTAACTTTTGCGCCTGCGTGGATCGCGTTGATGGTTTGACCGTCGGTTTCTAGTACGGAGTCATTAGCTAGGGTTTTGTAGGCTGCCATGATCTTAGGCGGCAGTGTGACCAAGCTGGTCTGGTAGGTTTGCTCTGGCATGTCGAGGCAGTCTTCGAGCATGAAGCGCACGTTGATGTCGCTGATGGCCGCTGCAACAATAGCCTCTGCATCGTCTTTGTCTTTCCACTCGTTAGCAAAGCCGTTGAATTTAGGCGAGCACACCGACGCGCGGAATGAATAGAAACGTCTGCCTAGTCTCTCGCCATCGTCAACTATTAAGGTTGGGTGCCAGATGTCCGTAATAGTGTTGCTGTTGGGTGTACCTGACATGGCTATGCGGTACTTGAACTCTTGCGCTATTTGTAATGCGGCTTTACTACGCTGTGAGTCTTTGTTTTTGAACGCGGTGAACTCGTCGATACATAACGTTTCAAAACCAGTGAGCAGCTCTGTGTTTTTGAGAATCCACTTAACGGCATCGTGGTTAGTGATAACGATGCTAGCATCACTCTGGAAAGCCGCTTTACGATTCTTGGCATACGCAACGGCGTAAGTGATGTCAGGTTGGAACTTATTAAGGTCATCGCCCCAGCTGGCTTCGAGAATCGAGAGCGGGGCAAGCACGAGCATTCGGCCACCTTTGTTGCGCTTGTGGTTATCGGCGTAAGCATCGATAACACTGCGCGTCTTACCTGTTCCAGGGTCGCTTGTGATTAAACAGCGATCCTTACTAAGAATAAAACGTGTTGTTGTACTCTGATGTTTAAACGGTTTAAACATATCATCACTCGTTGATTGGTTTAGAATATTAGCAGGACTAATACTAATGTTCAATAAAAATTACTGGCTCTTCGCTAGCCCAGCAGATGCCACAGTCGGTACAGCTCGGTGTTTTACCCAGCTGCTCGGGACACGTAACGTGGTTCGAGGTTCGCGCTCCGTGTTCATCGGTAACCAGCGCGATGTAGTTAGTAGCACCTGACGTATCGTCGGAGAAACGTATTCGCCAGCGCTCTTTGTACGACGTGTTGAGTTTGTTAACTAATTTACCAATACGCGATTGAACCGGGTGGTGCGTATACCCAAAAGCATTGAGGTTAGGGAACTGCATTAACATCTTTTTCCAGAAGGTTACGTATTTCTCCTCGTAGAAATCACCGAGTACATGCAACCGAACAACGAATCCTTTTGGATACTTAAGTGCAAGACCACTGAGCTGGTGGGTTAACATTGGCTGGAAGTTAGGGTCAGTGTGATCAAAGCGGTGGGCGAATGGCATGTTGTTGCCGTAACACACATCCCACTGGTCACAAGAAGTAGGGCACGTTGCCCGCTCTTCTAGAGTCAGCGAGAACATGGGCATACCCTTCCACTTCTTAACGCTTACTTTGTTTCCTAGCTTTTTGTTTTGGCTTCCGCTTTTCAACATGTTGAGGGATGCGGGCTTGAGACTTTTTTTGTACCTGCTTCTTGCGTCTTGGATCTTCCTTGCTGTTAATGTCATCGAGTATCTCCTGTCGAATACGCGCTCCGGTGGTTCGATCCATACGGGTTAGCAGTTTAATTTCTGATTTTTTGAGTTGGTGAGTGAACCAATACATCGCCTCGGGTGGGTCAGTCTTCAGCGTGTACTTGATGTCGCCATAGAACATTTCCATCAGGCGGGCTGAATGTCGTAGATGTGAAACGATGTATCGGTTGGCTCTCGTGGCTCTCTGCCAAACTGTTTAGCCGCTTCGTTGACGGCTTCCTCGTCTGGCCGGTCTGTTTCAATCTGATATTGGTATGTCTCAATGATCTGAGCAGTGACGAAATGTTTTTTCATTCTTGTCTCCTTGGGTCTTTACCCATTGAATATTGTAAGTACCAGATAGCTTTTTCTTTGTCGATGTCGCTCGATGCGTGCTTCTTGTTCATCCTCCATGTGTATTTAAATGCAGCTACTTCAGCGTATTTTTTTACAGCTTCTTCACCGAACACTTCTACCATTGCGTCGATGCATTCGATGTTATCTAGCGCGTAGTGAGAAGGGCGGTTAACTTCTTTTTTATCTGCGGTCATGTTGTCCTCGTAAGAGCTGTTACTTTTGATGTGGTTTCAATAACGACGCGAGCCCCGCACGATAAAATGGGTTTATCGGTCTCTGAATAACGCACTCTGCACGGGCCATCAATAATGACATCGTGCGCGTAAGTGTTGGTTTTACCCGCTTTTACTGTGATGACCGGCTCGTCCGTTCCGTTCTTTAGGTTTGCTTTGATCTTGTGTTGGTTGACGTGAATGTAAGATTTCATAGAAGCCTCTCTGGTGGTACAAGTACCCACATACCTTTGCGGTAGGGGAAGGCTTTGGTTTTGACGAGCTTGAACTGCTCGCTGTGTATGGTTTTCTTAAGGAGGAATAAGACGATAGAAACAATAAGGCCGCCGACAATGGCTGCCATCATGCCTGCATATGTACCTGCCAGGGCGTACATGAGAAACCCAGTAACAGCTATGTCGATGGGTATGTCGTAGGTAATAACTTTACGTATACCGAATTTAAATATAAGAAACAGAAGGCCGAGGGCTGAAAGTATTCCTGCAGTAATCATAAATAACTCCTATTGTGGCTATAGCAAAAAGTGCAAGTTCAAAGTAAGTAAACAGGTCGAACAGTGCTTTGATCATAGAAATGTACCGATGGTGTAGTAGAACAAGAGAGCAACAACTGCGATTGCTGCGGCGACATAAAAACCGATGGTGAATGCCTGAGCTAATATCGCTAGCACTAGAGCGAATACAATGGCTAAAGCAAAATAAACAATGAGGTTGGTCATGGCGCGTGATCTCCGTAGTAGGGCGAAGCGTGAACTTCGTTATATAAGATTGTGTCGCCGTCCTCATTGATCTCGACGTCTTCGAACATGGTCGCTTCGCAGCAGTCCGATACGTACTTAATTAAGACGTCGTTAGCGACGCTACCCCAGAACTCGGTAGGGCCAATCCCTAGGTCGGTATTTGATCCTGTGCAGGGCTGCTTGCATTCTTCACATATATAGGGTGGGTACATAATCAAGGCTCCTTAACTTCAATTTCCGTGTAGTAAGTGTTGCCGTCGTGTTTTTCCTTAGTTGCTATGTAACCAAGTAAGTTGACGTAGTGGCGTGATGGCCCGTATGTAAAATACCAATTGTTTTCGTCGTCTTCTTGCAGAATCGACCATATGTGATCTTCGCTGTAGCCGGTTTCTTGCATTGCTTGGGCGCGTGTATCGAAGAAATCGCCGTTGTGATCTCTTATTTCCTCAAAGGGGAAATCTTCGTCTTGAAATACGGGCATCTTTTTCTCTCCTTAGTTAATCGACTCCCCATACGCACTGTGGGTCATCGCCTTTTCTGAACGAGCACCAGCGGCAGGAATTCTTGCTAGGTGTCGGTGCGAAATCTTCTTCTGTGGTCATTGCGATTGCTCGCTTGTGCCAGTTAGGGGCGAACACCATCGCTTCTTCGCGGGTGTAGCTCTTAACGGTGGTCTCGTTCTGGTCTAGATACCAAAACTCGACGTTGACGAATTGAATGTGCGGGTAGCGGAAGAAAGTACCGATGGCATAGAGCAGGCCTTGTTGTGAATGGCCAATCTCGTTGCCATACTTCTTACCTGTTTTGTAGTCGATGACGCGCGCGGATGTCTCGTCTTCGTTGACTAGCGCATCGAGCTTGATGCGTGCCCAGGTGGCTTTTTCCATCCAGCCTACGGGTTTCCAGTCTAGGTCAAAGCCCCAGTCTCCTTCGAGTTCTACCTTCGCATCAGCGTACAGCTCTCGCAGTTCTTTGAACTGGCCTTCGAACTTTTCTAATTCTTTAGGTAACTCACCGATTGATCCGTTTACGTAATCTTCAGCCAGTTGATGGATATGCGTACCGCGATCAGCTGCTGGGCCACTAGGTTCTTTGACACCTTTGACGCGACTGATGTATGTTCGATATGGGCACTCTTCGTAAACTTTGAGTGCTGAGTAAGACCAGGCTCTGACTTGCCCCATCTTCTCAGGCTTTTCGAATTCTTTTATCTTGCTTTGATCGGGACGTTTCTCTTGAACTAAGTTAACCATTACTAATCCTCGTTATAGTAAAGGTATTAGTATAACTAATACTTACAAAGCTGCGAGTAACTTTTTATCGCTGTCGTCAAAATACTTTTCGATAATTTCTTCGTACCGCTCGTCGTTCATGACCCAGTTGGTTTCTACACCGCGAATTGGGCTACAGATTCGATCAGCTAAGTGAGCGCGTTTGCGTATTCTTTCTAGTCCGCACCGCTCTGCTTTTTTAGTGAATTCGCGCTGCGACAAGCGGTCGTCAGTCAGCACGATGTAGACAATTCTTAGATGTTCTAGGGGAACCATTGTGTAAGGACTGTTGCGATCCGCGATCCACGCTTTGAGGAAGCGTTGCGCGGTGAGGATTTCTTGTCCCTGCATTACATTCGTCAGCTCTATATCAAGCAAATCGACGAAGAAATCTAAGTCACCATTCTTAACGGCTGAGAAGAATTCCTCTATGATTGACATAGTGACTTGCTGCATTTTAGCCTTGGCCGTATTCTCGATTGGTGTACGCACTAATCGTTTGTCTACTTTGTACGTGCTAAGTATTCCTGCTAAGTTCGGCAACTCTTTTTCTATTTCATCGATGTTGGCGATGACTTCTGGGTACACCTCTTCGAGTTTCTTTTCTTGTCGGGGCGCTATGTTGTAGCGCCTGTCGCCTTCTTCAATCTTTACTGCATCTGCACGGTTAGTGAGGAAGATAAAGTTAGTGAAGTTAGGCATCTCAACTTGGTTGCTACGCATCGCTCGTATGGTCATAGTATTTTCAGTGATGGCGTTCTTGAGTTTGTCAGCAATCTTCATCGCGCCTGAGTTGGCCGAGGCCATGTGGAACTCATCGACAACTAAGAAGATAGCTTGACGCATGTACAAGTTGAACTGTTCTTCTATGTTCTGTAAGGCTCGCATCGGTACGTGCTCGTCACCGAACAAAGGCCTGAGTACCTTGGTGTAGAAGATACCTTTACCTGTGCCAGGCACACCTTGCATCACCCAAGCGGTCATTGCTTTGCGCCGTGTTTGAAAGATGTACGCTAGCCAGTTAATAAAACGCTCGGCTTCGTCTGCCTCACCGCCTAGAATGTGCTTGGTGAGTTTGTACACCAAGGGGCAGGCGTCTTGTAGTTTATCGATGTCGCCCATAGTGAGCGGTTCGTCAGGCTCTACAGGGTTGAGCATGTAGTCTGTTTGTCGATACATGTTGACGTGGTAGGGCACGTTAGTCAGGTTCACTGCAGCGTCGTTCGATGCCGGGTCAAAAACGACTCTTGCATCGGGTATGAAATCGGGCTTAGGCCTACCGTGCGATCGCATAAACCCTTCGGTGCTGGATGAGCTGCACGGAAGTAGTGGGAACTCTTTTGTAAACTGGTTGAGGTTAGGGTCAAACACGCCGTTGTAGTAAGTATCGGTATAGTAATCACGAAGAACGATAGGTTGGTTGGCTCGGCCTTGCTTATCAAGCTCTGCTTTGTAACTCTCAAACAGGGTTGCGTAGAAATCAGGATCTGACTTCTCGATCGAGAACAGCGGCTCACCTTTGAAGTTGTGCATATACGTCGGATCATCGAGCATAAAAAAGTAAGCATTGCTGTCGCCTCCGTTTATGTTGCAGCGTATGTAAGGCGGCTGGGTGTCGTCGACGATGGTGATCGACATCCTGTCTGGGTTTTGTAGAACTTCTTGTGTCTTGTTGGCTAGCGTCACCATAGTGACCTTAGCCTTCTTAGCATTAAATCCTTTAGCAGTACGTAGCTCATTCTTAACAGCGTTAGACTGCTGGTGGATGACTTCAGGGCTGATGTCTTCCATCAGCGCGGCTAGGTCTAGCGTTGGGTATTTACCCACGACCCGCGTGACCCGCTCTGAGGGAGAGGCGAACGGGTCAGCGGTGGGATCTTCAAAGGTAGGAGGAGCAATGAAGATGAGTTTAGAGTTGTCAGCGACGCTCAGATCAACAGGATACTTGAGTGAATGTCCGTTGGCTGACAGCTCGATCTGGGACTTAAACAAGTCGGATTCGAAGTTCGCAGACTGCAAAAATAGCTTCATGGCTTTTGCAGGCATAGCGTAGGTCAGAAAAATAAATATATGTAGCGATACTTTTTCAGCTTTTAGCCCGAGGCTTGATGAAGCCTGAGCAATATAGCTGACGTTGTGAAACGGTTCAGGCAGCTCGGCTAACACCTGCGCAGCTAATCTGGTAACGTCATTCGCCACGAACTTAGCAGGCTGTATGTTGCCTGGTAGTTTGATGCCGTCTATGTCCAGCACCAGCAGGTTCGAGTAGGCTATGCGATCGCATTTTCCTGCTCGGCTCTCAGCGTTTAGTGGTCTCTTTAGCGGGCCTTTGAGTAAGCAATGGCCGCTGTTACCGTGCGCGTTGAGTCTAGCCTCGAACTGAGCTAGACCGTTCTCGTCTAGTGATACCTGTTCGTGGTACGAGTTTACTTTTTTGACGTGGGGGTAGGGAGTAAACCCATCTACCGGTGAATGTTTTTTAGATAACTTGAGGCCATTACTCGCCTCTAGAAATGTGAGTTCCATTAACCCTCCTACAGGTCAAGTATTAGTCCGGCTAATATACACGGGCGGCAAAAATCAGCTGATCTTTTTTAGGTATATTTCTTCGCGATCGATTTTGACGTCGTTTTCAGCTTCGAAAGTTAGCCGAACTTGGTTTTTGTCGATCTTTGATACCTTAATACTTGCTAGTAGGCCGTTCTGATCGTGGATAATTATGTTTTGGTCTGGTTTGCGTGTGAGCACTAGTCGTGACATTATTTGCTATATCCTTTGTCGAACCCACCTTCTGCAGCGAGAGGTAGGTCTGGAGCCCATGATGGGGGAGTACACATGTGAGAAATTAATTTTTCCATTGTAGCATGAGGATCTTGCTCGGAGCCAAGAAAAATAATTTCATCGTGTACGGTTAATACTATGTCCCCTATTAAAGTTGGGTCTCTTTGTATCCTGAGCATGCCGTCAGTGATAATAATGCGCGCTAGTGCTTGCACAATATTCTCAACGATGCTTCCGCCCCAGGTGTACTCTTTTTTACGTGCCTCGTAAGTCAGTTGCCCGGACATGCTGTCTATGGTCAAGTTGTGGTACTTGAGGGCGAGTTTATTGGGCAGATAAACACTGCGATCGGTAAAGGTCAAGCAGCGCCACTTCTCAAAGTAACCTGCGTTCATGGTAGAGGCGAGCTTTTCTTCCATGCGCCGCCATAACAGCGGTATGTTAGGGTAGGTTGAACGGTACGTGTTGACGATCTTTTGCGCTTGGTGCGTTGGCAGCTTAAGCGGTGGGCCCATAACGCCGGTCTCTA